>Ga0247842_10005226_pt1 | contig 15544 bp, 14 predicted proteins | sample LaCruzMarch2015__3_FD_192411 | JGI IMG/M metagenome (GOLD analysis project Ga0247842, IMG submission 192411) | Freshwater microbial communities from meromictic Lake La Cruz, Castile-La Mancha, Spain - LaCruzMarch2015_19m | ecosystem: Environmental > Aquatic > Freshwater > Lake | place: Spain...
TTGACCGATCGCACGGTCCCGCAGCCTGTCACGGCCTATGGTCGCTCGAAGCTGGCTGCCGAAGAGGCCATCAAGAGTGTCTTGGCCGACTCGGGTTGCGCCTGGACGATCCTGCGTCCGCCGCTCGTCTACGGTCCGGGTAACAAAGCCAACTTCGGATTGCTGGTGAAGCTCGTCCAAACCGGCCTCCCGCTGCCGCTGGCCTCCGTGCGCAATCGTCGGAGCTTCATCTACGTTGAAAATCTAGTCGATCTGATCGTTAATTGCCTGGGCAATCCCAAAGCGTTTGGAAAAACCTTTCTACCGAGTGATGGGGAGGATCTCTCGACAGCAGAGCTGATCGAGAAGATCGCGAGGGCGAACGCTGGCGTCGAGCATGGAGCAGGGAGCAGGGAGCATGGAGCGAGCATCGACGAAGATGGAAGAGGGAAGATTGGAGATGGTTCCGCACCTCGCCACACGTTTGGTCGCCGTGGCGACCTATCTTCACTGCGTTCCGGTTCACGCGCACGTCACTCGGCTCGGCTTTTCCACTTTCCGCCGAGCCTTCTCAACGCCGCCGGTCGGCTGCCGGGGCTGGGGGCTCTGCGAAAGCTGACCTCATCGCTTTACGTCGATGGCGAACCAATCCGGAAGGATCTTGATTGGATGCCGCCCTTTAGTGTGGAGGAGGGATTGAGATGCACGCTGGGCAAGCGGCATTGAAATCAATCTAATCTCGCTTTACTCCTCCTCATATGACCGCCGTCACAGTCTCTTCAAAATATCAAATCGTTATTCCTAAGGAGTCCCGCCGAAAGCTCGGGATCACCTCTGGAGCCCGACTGCAGGCCATTATCGAAGAGACGTGCCTTCGCTTGATAAAGGAGCCTTCTATCGATGAGCTACGCGGCTTGCTGAAGGGGATGCCGGTGAAGGATACCGATATTCGCAGCAAGCAAGACCAGAGCTCGATGTAAGCCTTCGAGATCTCGCACCCTTGGTTTTATTTCTAGCTATGCTGCGCGTTTTTGATCTAGTTTTTTCCGCAGTTGGCTTTGTTCTGGCCAGTCCGCTGCTTCTGGTTTTGACAATCGCGGGATTGTTCGACACTGGCTCGCCAGTTTTCTGTCAAACGCGCGTTGGTCGGAACAAGAAGCCTTTTACACTGCTTAAGTTCCGCACCATGCGGCCGGAGACGGCGCATGTGGCCACGCACCTGGCAGACTCTTCCGCCGTAACGGCGTTGGGGAAATTCCTGAGACGAACCAAACTCGATGAGCTTCCGCAGCTCTGGAATGTGCTCAAGGGCGAGATGAGCCTGGTCGGTCCGCGTCCGTGTTTGTTTAACCAGCAGGAATTGATCGAGGCCCGCGAGCGCCTGGGTGTTTTCTGCGCTAGACCTGGCATCACTGGCCTCGCTCAAGTCAACGACATCGACATGTCTGCGCCGGAGTTGTTGGCCCAGACAGATGCCCACATGCTGTCCTCGCTCGGCGCGAGGGATTACTTCCGCTACATCCTCATGACCGTAACCGGGAAAGGTTCGGGCGACCGCGTGGTACAAAAAAACTAGCCGCGAAGAGGCGCAAAAAGACACGAAAAGGATTTTGATCCTCTGAGCTTTTGCGTCTTTTGAGCCTTTTTGTGGCCATTAATCTGGTCGGAAAAATTAGCCGCGAAGAGGCACAAAGAGACACGAAAAGAGGATTAAAAAATTCTGACTCTTTGTGGCCACCAGTCAGACAATCCCCGGAGAATTTAGCCGCGAAGAGGCACGAAAAGATTTAAAATAGGACTTGGATCTGTCACTTTTTGCGCCTCTTGCGCCTTTTTGTGGCCATCAGATTTCCTTGGTCCACCTTGCGGGGCACCTTGCTGGTTCCTAAACTTTGCGATTTCTTGAGCCCTTTGACGGCCGTAAGCTTCTCATTCCATTGAGCGCACGCCTTTACAACCGACTAAATTCTTTGGGCCGCCTGACAGTCTTGCTGGTGGCCTATACCGCGATTCTTTTCCTGTCGCTCTTGGCCGCCCTCTTCCTGCGCTTCGACTTCCAAGTCGCGCCTGAGTTTTGGGCGCGGTTTTGGCAGTCATTGGTCTGGCTGCTTCCCCTCAAGCTGGCTGCACTCGTAATCTTCGGCCAATTCCAGACGCTGCTCACCTACTTCAGTCTGCCTGACGCCAAGCGCATTGCGGCGGCGATGGGTGTCTCCGCCCTGGTCGCTTCCGCTGTGTGGTTTGTGCTGGGTGGAACGAACATTGTTCCGCGCGGCGTAATTGTCTCGGATATGGTCATTTCCTTTCTTGGATTGACGGCCTTCCGCACCGCTCTCCGGGTTTACCGGGAAAAACTCTCATCGCCGACGGATCGATCGACAACGAGTCGCAAGCGGCGCGCCGCTATTCTGGGGGCCGGCACGGCTGGGGCCGCGCTCTTGCGTGACATCCAAGGACGTCAGGGGCTGGGCCTGGATATCGTTTGTTTCGTCGATGACGATCGCGCCAAAATCGGCGGAACGCTTCACGGCAAACAGGTGCTCGGTCCGACGCGTAAACTCGCTTCACTTGTGGAGGAATTGGAACTGCAGAAAATCATCATCGCTATGCCCACGGCCAAACCAGCAGTGATCAAGCGCCTGGTCGAGCAGATCAACATCTTGGGCATCGACCATGATATCCTTCCCTCCGTCGCGCAATTGCTGCACCGGCAGGTCACGGTAAGCCATTTGCGGCGGGTGGATCCGGAAGATTTGCTGGGGCGTGAAGCGGTGGCTCTCGATCATGAAGGAATCAAAGCGCTGATCAAGGGAAGGGTGGTCATGGTCACCGGCGCGGGCGGAAGCATTGGCAGTGAGCTGTGTCGGCAGATTGCTGAACAGAATCCGGCCAAGCTGATTCTGGTGGAACGAAACGAGCCATCCCTCTTTGCCATCGAGCAGGAGCTGATTGGTTCGCATCGACACGTCGAGCTGGTTGCTTGTGCTTCCAGCGTTTGCGATGAGGAGTCCCTCGCTCGAGCTTTTGGCCACCAACGACCCGCCCTTGTTTTCCACGCCGCGGCTCACAAGCATGTGCCCTTGATGGAAGGCCAGCCTGCCGAGGCCTTGCGCAACAATGCCATCGGCACGGAAATCGTGGCGCGATTGGCCGCGCAGCACGGAGCCGCCAAATTCATTCTGGTTTCCACCGATAAGGCGGTGAACCCGACCAATGTTATGGGTGCGAGCAAGCGGCTGGCGGAAATGCTGCTTGAGCAGAAGTCCGCTACTGGAAAGGAATGTGCTTTTGCCGCCGTCCGCTTTGGCAATGTGCTTGGCTCGTCGGGAAGTGTCGTGCCGACCTTCCGACGGCAAATCGCCGCGGGTGGACCCGTCACCGTGACCCATCCTGAGGTGACCCGTTATTTCATGAGTATCCCTGAGGCAGTCGGGCTCATCCTGCAAAGCGCGCTGCAAGCGGAGGGGGGGGAAATCTTCGTTTTGGATATGGGCGACCCCGTGAAAATCGTCGATCTGGCCCGGCAGATGATTGAGTTGAGCGGATTCAAGCCGGAGGAAGACATCAAGATTACCTTCACTGGGCTGCGCCCCGGGGAAAAGCTCTACGAAGAGCCGATCCATCAGATGGAAAACGTCGAGCCAACGAGCCACCGCAAACTCCACCGTTTGCGCAATAACCGTTCGAATGGCTCCGGCGATCTGGCTGCCGAGTTGGGAGCGATCTACCGCGAAGCGGCGGGAGATGGCGATCGGTTGAAGGCTTGGTTGGCTGAGAAGATTCCGGAATATGGCAACGGCTCCAGCCGTTGAGTTGACAGTCGACAGTTTGCCGTCTTCAGGAGCGGGCTCTTCGGCCCGCTTTTTGTTTCCTTTGTCTTGGTCATTCTCCACAAAACAGACGCCTACGTGCTAGACACATCGTCTTTCGGGCGAAGAAAGGCTGCTTCTAAAAACTTTGTCGATGCGATAGCCGAATAGATTCCGGTGCTAGTTGACCTTTCTCAACAAGAGGAAACAGAAGACAGATAACGCTTTGAGGTCTCCCATACCCCTCGATATATCCGGTACTTTTCCCACTCCTTGGACTTTCGCCCTTTGCAGAGGGCAACAAATCCGTTGGTTATCATCCGAAAAAAAGCACGCCTTCGATCGCGATTCGCCAAAAATACGCAATCTCTATGAGCATAATGTTTAGTCCTGAACGTTAGCAGTCCACGCAGTTTCCGACAGGTAGTGTCATAAGGATCCGTGCCTTTCTCACTTTCGCCGCCGATATGCTTGATGGCAACGCTCTCCATCCATCCTATTTCGTATCCCAACTCCCTGATCCTGAGGCACAGGTCCGTTTCCTCGCTATAGAGGAAAAATTCAGGGTCAAACCCACCGAGCTGCAGGTAAATGTCCCGTCGGATGACCATGGCGGCCCCGATCACCCATGAAATGCTTCCCGGAAGCTGGGAAAAATCGCGCTGGACGTGTTTCTGGCCCGGATATTCCCGAGCGGGAGGACTCTCGAGAGATCCGTTGGAGGAAAGGACTTTTGCTCCGGACAGTCCCCACTGCAGATTCTCGTCCATAAGTCGGCAGACCTGCGCCAAATCGCCTTCATTTGTCAGTCTGGCATCGGGATTTAGCAGGAAAATGTATCTGCCCGTGCTCCGTGACATCCCAACATTGCACGCCCTGCCGAAGCCGATATTTTCCTCATTCTGTAGGAGCAGACAGTGGTTGCTCTGCACTTTAAGCACCGTGTCGTCGGAACTAGTGTTGTCGACAACAATGATTTCGTATGAGGCGCCCTTTTGGCAAGAAAAGCTGTCCAGACATGCCTGAATGCACCTAGAGGAGTTGTAAGTCACGATGATGACGCTGAGATCAAGCATGGGGTATCGTTGCTTGCTCAGCGTATTGCTAAATCTCCCAGAGTTAAAGATTATCGACCGACTGCAGTAGCGGTTAACAAGTTTTCATGGCTGAACATCACATCTTGATATCTGGAACCGGACGTGCAGGGACAACATTCCTTGTGCAACTGCTGACCGAACTCGGAATGGATACAGGCTTTTCTTCATCATCCAGCGGTATTCATCCCAATTGCCAGGCTGGGATGGAGCATTCTGGAGAGTGTCTCTTGAACGGAACTGCTTCCTACGTGGTAAAATCTCCCGGGCTCAGCGAAAAGCTTGAGCTGGTTCTTGAATCAACCGGCGTGAAAATAGACCTCCTGATCATTTCGGTGCGGGATTTGTTTTCCGCCGCTGAGAGTCGCAGGCGGGTCTCCGCCATTGCCAAGAATCCCAAGGCTCCTGGTGGCCTTTCGGGAACGAAGAAGCCCGGAAGACAGGAGGCGGTGCTCGCCGAGAATTTCTACCGCTTGGTATACACTGCGGTGAAACACCAAGTGCCCACTGCATATGTGTATTTTCCGAGAATCGTGAAGGACCCTGAGTATCTTTACGAAAGCATCAGGCCAGCGCTCTCGGACACGGAGTATCCCGCGTTTCTACGCGCATTTGAGAAGGTGAGTAGGCCGGAGCTTGTGCATCGTTTTGAAAAGACTAAGCACTCTGGTTTGCTTGGGACTTTGCTGAGACGGGCAAAAGAAGTATTTGGCAAATGACCCGCATAACCACAGCCGTCCAACGAGTCATCGGGTCAATACTCCCGAACAACTCCATCACTCGCGACACGATTCTTCTGGCCATGGCGGTTGCGTTCCTTCCGCTCTTTTACCTAACGCTGAAAAACTGGACGGAGGCCTGGTTGGTGATTTTAGCTGTGGTCAGCGTCTACGGAATCTTCAGGTCGCAATTGCCGCTCAGGGATTTTTTCCCCGATGCGGCCACGGCGTGGATGTTCGTCGCCTTGGCTTTTCCGATCGTTGCCGCTTTTATCTCCATTCTGATTCGCGGTGATCTCCAGTCGTCGCTCTGGAAGCAAAACATCGATTTACTCAACGGCCCAAGCCGGCTGTTTCTCGCCGCCATCGCTCTACTCTGGATGAACTACAAGAAGGTGCGGTTTCTCGATGTCTTTCAGATTGTCTCGGCGGTTGGCATCATCGTCACTTTCTTTTTCGCCACGACCCAGCAACCGGGTGTTGCTCACCGATACACCACGTCACTTTTGGATCTTTGCACGTTCGGTCAACAGATCGTCTTGGTGGGAGCGATCCAGTTTTTACTGCTGGCCTTTCGGCCATCCCGCTCGCGCTGGGTTCTGGCCTTGACGGTTGTCTCGATTTTGCTCGCGGCGTACATGGCAATAAACAGTGGGGGCCGCGGCGGGTGGATCGCCGTCCCGCCGCTCCTCTTGCTTGCGGCTTTGCTCTACCCGGGAAGGAAGGCGAAGCTGCTCATGTTGCTATTCCTTGGCTTGCTTGCGGTCGGAGGAATCCTGGCCACCAACAAGGTCTTTCAAGAACGCCTAACCTCGATCTACTCGGAAACGCAGGCATGGTTTGCCGGGGATGCCACAGCGGGCGGTTCCGGCAGGCTGACCCTCATGTCCATCTCGTGGGAGCTTATCAAGGATAACCCAATCAAAGGATATGCCCACAAAGACAACTTGTGGTGTCCAGTTTATCAGATGGATCCTGCTCGCTACCTGAGACCAGGCTTTACGTACGAGGGAACAGAGTATCACCGCTACACCCTATGCGACACGGGTGAGCATAACCAATACCTTCACGAGTTGCTGATCAGCGGCATTTTCGGAATCGGCGCCCTGGTTCTGCTGCTCCTTGTCCCTCTAATCGTATTCATCACTCGATTGCGAGGCACCGAAGGCGATTTCTATGCGGCGTCGGCCGTGGGCGTCGGCTTTGTTCTGGCTTTCATGGTGTTCGGCCTGACCCAAGGTCCTTTCAGCTACAAAGTGATCGCTTCTTTCTACGGATTTGTGATTGCGGGATTAGCCAGCTACGACCCGCGTGTTACGGAAGGCTGAGCGAGAGTTACACCCAACCACGAACCGGAGCATGCGCTCCGGTTTTTTTGTGCACGTTAGGAAGGCTTGCTCGACCCGCAAACGTCCATTTACTGGCCACCGCAGACTAAAACGGACACTTGGCCAAACGTCCCAACGTTGTTTTCAGCGCGTGTGCTCCCGTTTTCTATGAGCGACTCGAATCGAGGGGGGTGTAGGCCTGTTGATCAGCTGAAGCTCGCCAGCCCTTTGGTCTGATACAGCGCGTTGAGCCACCCGACAAAAAGACGCCCGGGCGTCCGACCGATTCGATTGAACCGGTAAAACACGCGTTTTCCGGGACCTTGGAAGTGAATGATGAACACGCGGGTGGCTTGACCGTTTTTCAAAAAATAAGGAATGACGCGCCCTTCTTCGATTTGCCAACGCACTTTTTTGCGCGGGCGGCGACGGAGCTGCATGAAGTCGAACCCCTCGGGCATGTGAAGATTAGTGTCCACGTAGCCGTGGAGAGTGCTGGTGTCGAACATCTGCATGGATTTTGATTTCTCGAGGAATTCGAAGAGCAGGGTCATTTCCCCAAGGGTGTAGATGTTCGCGGAGTTGCGTCGCTCCTCGAAAAGTTTCTTCGCGACCATGAGCCGTTCCTCGTCGGCATAGTAGTCGAGGATGAAACGCAGAAATTCATCGATGCTGCCGCGGATGAAGGTGAAATGCGGATTGGGGCCGCTCATGACGATCGGACAGTCCGGAAGAATCGGGAGGAGTTTTGAGGCGTCGCCGAATACGGCCACATCGCTGTCCTGCATGATGTAAGTTCGCTCCGGGCGCTGGCGGCGGATGGTCTCGGTCATGAACCAGCGCTCGAGGACAAAGCGCTCGTATTTTTCCTTGAAGCACGAAATATGCCGGTAGGTCTGCCTGAACAGATCGAGCTCCGGCGATCCGAACTCGGCGGTCCGGCGGTGGACAATGTTAAAAAGACCCAGTGCCGTGACTTCCTCTGCATCCTCCGTGATCAGCAGGATCTCAGCCTCCGGATTGAAGACCCTGACCTGCTCGATGGCGTTGTGCAGATACTGCGGCAACTTGCCGTAATGGAAGAAGAGGAAGGTTAATAAAGGTGGGTCTTGGATCATGGGCAGGGAAGAGGGTTGTGTTGAGAGGGACTTGATCGGTGAGGGCAATGAGGACGAGCAGTTCAAGATTGATCAATGATAGTGGGGGCGGTGAGTAATGTGTGGCTGGTCAAAGGTGGGAGCGAGGAAGACTTGGTCGGGGACGTGGTCATGACCCGACATTCTTGAACCATTTCTGGGGAAAACCTTCCAAATCACGCAGGACTTTGTCGGTATGAACGAGGGTAATCCCGGTGCCGGCAGCCATGGCCGCTAAACTACGATCGACCAGATCACCGTGAGCCCAAGGCCATCGTCCGGCTTGCAGTGCGGCTTGCGGTGACAGGTCGAGCATGATGAAGTTTTCCAACGACTCGGGCACCCATGAAGCTGGATCAGGCACCTGCGGCAGCTTTCCGCGCGACCATTTGTAGCAAATCTCCGCGACGCTCAAGGGACTGATGTAGAACTCAGTCACGCTGTCCAAATATTGCCGTAGCACTCGACTCATCGGCAGACGATGGTAACGGCGGAACCAAACTCCCGTATCAAGCAGGGCTCTCATCGGAAAGCGCGGCAAAGGCGGGCTCATCCAGATCAACCGAGCCGAACGATGATGGCTTCAAAGCCCGTGCCGACACAGGGGGAACTGCCACAGGCTTGGTCAGAATCTGGAGAATCATGCGCTGGCCCAAGACAGAAACATCCAAGGCATCACCTGGTTGAACTGGCTTGGGCAGGACGACCCGTCTTTTTTGATCCACCGTAACGATCATGGTGGGATAGTCCCACACCTTTGGCGCGAGTCAAGTCACGTTGTTTTCTCGGTCCAAGCGCCTCGGCAACATGAGGGCAAGTAGGTTGGGGTCCATCCTGACTACCCTACCCGTGGCTCAACAAATCATGGGCCATGGCGATGATTTCGGGTGTGCTGATGCCGTTAAGCCCTCCGGGCGCTCGTTCTCCGATGACCGACCGATGGAGGGCACCGACCGGTTGCCAATCGGAAAGTCCGTCGTAGCGGCGGAACCAGGTGACGGTCGGGACGCCGGTCATCCAAGCCACATGCAGACCGCCAGAGTCGCCGCCGAGATGAAGGCAACTCGCCTGCACCAAGGCGGCGAACTCCAGCAGGTCGAGATCACCCGCAAAGACACGCGATGGCTGGAAATCCAGCGATCCAAGCAACGCGCTCATTTTGGTCTTTTCCCGGTCATTAGCGGCGCAGGTGAGGATGATTTGCTTGTCGGGGAAGCCGCGATGAATTTGCCGCAGAAGCTCGGAGAGTTGATCGGGCGGAAGCTCTTTGTAGTTTTCCGTGGTGAAGGGGCTGACATGGATCCAGCCACCGTCGACCCCGGCTTTGGCGCTGATGCTCTGCTTTGCCGCGTCAGGGATCCGGATATAGATCTCGGGCTTGTCTCCGGGAAAACCGGCTTTTTTTAGACAATGCCAGCGCTGCGTCGAGATGAGTTCTGTTTTGTAGGGATACTCTACAATGTGGGTGAACATCGCGCCCCAGAATGCTGGGCCGCCGTCTTCGGGACGGCGGCCGAGGCGCCAGCGCGCTCCGCTCAGACCGGTAAGAATACTGGAACGGTCCGAGCCGTTGACATTGACCACCACATCGAACTTAGCTGCGCGGAGTCGGCAGATGCGGCCAAAGTCCTGATACCACTTCGGTCCGCGCGGGAACCGCGGATAGCCCCAAATCCGATCGATCCACGGAGCCACTTCCATGATCTTGGTGACGTGTTCGGAGACCATGACGTGCAACTCGGCGTCCGGATAGGCTTGGCGTAGCACCCGGAGTGCGGGCAATAGGTGGATTGAATCGCCCAGAAAGCCGAGATCGAGCAGCATGACGCGCTTGGCCCCGCGTGTGCGGGAGTAGAAGTCTAGAGGAGGGCGGCTCTTCGGTCTCACTGTTGGTTCTGGAATTACGTTTGAAGTTCTCCGAAAAACACCAAGCAATCTCTGCTCAGGAGACTTCCGCGTCACCCAAGCCTAGTGATGCCAGCAATGCTTCTCGAAACTTGGCTCTGGAATACTTTCGTGCATGCTCCGCGGTCCTGTCGCGGAAGTGAGCTTTCTCCGCTTGGTTGAGGTGCTCATACCCAAGAATGGCCGAAGCCAGAGACTGGGAGTCGCCGGAGGTGAAGACCGCGCCCAGTCCGCGTTCTCGCACCAGTCTGCCGATCAATTGCTCGTCGGACGCGATGACGAATTTTCCCGTCGCACATGCCCTGGACAAAACCCCGCTCGTTCCGAAGTGGTTCATGTAGGGCAAAAGAACGGCATCGGCAGCTTGAAAGCACCATTTCTCCTCCTCGCTCGACACATACCTGTCGATCAGTTGCGCCCGGCCTCTCTGGACGAGCGCCTCGATTTTTCCTCTCAGAATGCCCCTAAGGTTTTGCTTTCCCGCTACTAAAAGCAGCGTATCGCTTTCGGCAGGAAGAGACGATACCGCATCAACTGCGATCCCCAGTCCCTTGCGCGGACTGCCAACGCCAAAAAACAGCAGCACCTTCTTGTCCGATGGCAAACCTAGTCGCGCGCGTGCCTCCATGGCATCGCCCGGGAAATCAACCGGGCATGGGTCGGGCAGGAAAAAAAGTGGCGCTTCAGGATAAGTTTTGCGCAAGTCGGGCACGAGGAACTCGTCCAGCAGAAGTAGTTGGGCGAAAAAACTTCCGCGCATGATGCGGCTGAATCCGCGATGCTTGAGAATTTTTCCCAATGACAATTTGGACTTATCCAAAAATCGGGGGCGATGGTAAATGCCGCCTATTTTTCCGGAAAGACTCGCCAGCGGATTCCATCCGAAAGCAGTACAACGAAAAAGATCGGAAGCCACCTCATCGAAAGCACAAAGAAAAACTCGTTCGGCTTGGGACCGGGTCAGGCAATTGCGTAGTGACTTCCACCTGGCGCCTGCCCAAATCGATGGACCGCCCTCGTTTGCATCCAAGAGGGCTACGCGCCCCCACATGTCCCCTAGATAATCCTGAAGGATGGCCTTGGACGAGGGGCGCAAATCGACAGCCAAGGTAAGACGCGCTCCGGCATGGAGCAGGTCTTCCACCACGAAAGTGAGCCACCCCGGATGGTGCCCTTCCGTCCGGGGTTCGTAGACTAAAATGCTAGGATTCGGAGCCACTCGCTGATGTTTGGCTAGACTGAGCGTCTTGTTGTGCCTCTTTAACCTTGGCATAGCGCAGAAAGGTGTAAAAGGCGGTCATCCAAGCTATGCTGAAGCCCTGCCATCCATCCAGAAATCCCAAGCGGAGAAGGTAGGATCGAACAAAGCGATAGGGCGGCCGGAAACAAAGATCCAAGATCGAGACTTTCCGCCCTTTGAGTTGGCACTGCCTGACGAACTCAGCAGCGTAGCTCACAGTTTTGCTTACTTGGTGATCCAGGCTGGTCATCGAGTAGTGCCATAAATCTCCATTCAATTCGCCGACGTCGCCCTCGACCAAAAGCTTGTCATGGGGGTCGATTCCCCCCCACTTCGCTGCTCCTCGGCGCCACAAACGCGTTTGCCGGTCAGGATACCAGTCGCCATGACGGATCCAGCGACCCAGATACTTGGAACAGCGGGGAAAAGAATAGGCGGAAAAGGTGAGCGGATTGCCGCGCAAGAGATCCGATATTTCTTGGTGCAAGCGGGTGGAAACCGCTTCATCCGCATCCAGACTCAAAATCCAATCGCAGGACGCCTTCTCTGCGGCTGAATTCTTCTGCGCGATATGCCCCTTCCAAGGCTCCGTGTAAGTTCGTGCTCCGCGGCTTTTTGCGACCTCCGCTGTGCCATCCGTGGCTCGCTCGTCGACCACCACTATGATCTCCGAGGCCAGCTTTTCCACGCTGGTCATGCACTCCCCGATCCGGTGGGCCTCTGCGCCCGAAATGATACAGACGGATAGGGTCGCCTGGTCCCTTGGCCCTTTTCGGTTCACGGACACACCATGGGAAGGCTGCTGGTGTATGTCGAGATCACTAGGAGCACTCATGTATGCTGCTCAAACGAGCAGTTGCCAAGATGATATAATTGCTGCCGCTCCTCGGCAATGCTGCGTCAATGCCCCTTATCACGGAGCTCCGCCAACTGCTCAGCCGACAGGTGCAACTTTTTCGCCCGCTCCAGAGGGCTCTTGGCTTCAAGGACCTCCACATAAAGGTTTTCATGTTCTGCGGCAAGGTCGGACCATGGGCGCGAGATGATGGGTGGAAAAGTCTGGCCTGCGAGATTGCGACAGGCGGTGGCCCACTCACTGGTCGAAGCCTTGGTCGACAGCACTCGCAACCCGGAAGACTGCAGGTGATCCGCTGCGCCGCATTGGTCGGAGAATATAGCGGCAACACCGCAAGTGAGGGCTTCGGACATGACCATGCCAAAGGGCTCGTCGGTGGCGGGATGGACGAGGACGTCGATCTTGTTGAAGAAGTCCTGTGGGTCGGTGCGGCCCAAGAGTTGAGCGCCCTCCGGCAAAGCGCGAACAAGATTGGACGGAAGCGAATCCGCCGGGCAACCGGCGATGAGCATGGACCAAGTCGGATCTTGCCGGCGAAGGACGCTGAAAATCTCCAGTGCCTTGGGCAAGCCCTTGCGCCTCCAGTCGCGGCCCATGAAGCCGAGGACGCGGGCTTGGCGCGCCGGATCTTTGGTGGCGGGCTGAAGGTATGTGTAAGCCGGCGTAATGACCCTGGTGATTTTCTGCGCGAGGTGGGGATATTCACGAAGGGCGATGTCCTGCACGCGTTGCGCGCAGGAGACGAGCGCCTTCAGATTGGGGCCGTGAAACTTCTGCTTTTCGATGGCGAGATTTTTTCGCGCACTGAAGTCCAAGCGTTTCCACGGTTTGAGCCGAAGTCCATACGCCGTGCATGGGCCGTGCTCGGTGGTGACGTCCTGTTCGATGGTGTTCTCGTGCGAGTGAACAATGTCGAAACGCCTGCGGTTGGCCGGATCGCGGAAAAATTCGGTCACCGCATCACGGAAGACATAACGGTCATGCCAACCTCGTTTGGCCGGCTTGGGATTCAGTTTGATGACTTCCACGCCGCTCGTGGCCACAGAGGCCTCATCGGCGGATCGGCACAGGGCAGCGACTTCATGGCCGCGCCGGACCAACTCACGTGCCGTCTCGAACACGTAGCGCTCCATCCCGCCAAGCGGCCCGAACGGACGGACGATGCAGAGGATCCTAAGCATACGAATTACTCGCTCCAGCCGGAGTCAGCCCTCCGCGCATACCGGCAACAATTCGACTTTTGGCAAAACGTCGAATTGTGGGTCCGTAATTCTACCAACCGGGAGTGGGGGGTTCATGATTGAATTGCATTTCGTAGAGATTGCGATAGCTGGGCGACTTCTCGAGGAGTTCGGCGTGGGTGCCGGTGTCGGTGATACGGCCTTGGCTCATCACGACGATCATGTCGGAGGAGAGGACTGTCGACAGGCGGTGGGCGATGGCGACGACGGTCTTGCCGGCGGAAAGTTTCTCCAGGGCGGACTGGATCATGCGCTCGCTCTCGGAATCGAGCGCGGAGGTGGCTTCATCAAGGAGGAGCACGGGGGCGTTTTTCAAGAGGGCGCGGGCGATGGCGAGGCGTTGTTGTTGTCCGCCGGAAAGTTTGCAGCCTTTGTCGCCGACGATGGATTCGTAGCCTTGCGGTTGGGCGAGGATGAAATCGTGCGCGTAGGCCTGCCGGGCGGCTTCTTCGACTTCTTCCTGCGAAGCTTCGGGACGGCCGAAACGGATATTGTTCAGGATGGTATCGTGAAAGAGGAAGGTGTCTTGGGTGACAATGCCGACGTGCTCGCGCAGGGAGTCGAGGGTGATGCTGCGCAGGTCCAGCCCGTCGAGAAGAATGGCCCCATTCTGCGGGTCGTAAAACCGGAGGATGAGGGAGAGCATGGTGCTCTTTCCGGCGCCGCTGGCTCCCACGAGAGCGACACGTTGGCCGGGTGCGATGCGCAAGGAGACGTCCTCCAGAGCGGTGATTTCGGGCCCGTAGGAAAAACCGACGCGGTCGAAAGCGATTTCGCCGCGGCAGGAGGTGATCGTGGTGGCGTCCGGCGCGTCTTTGATATCGCGCGGTTCGCGCATCAGTTCGAAAATATTCGTCGTGGCGGCGAGGCAGCGCTGGAGCATGAGGTGAATGCGGCTGAGGGATTTTACCGGCTCGTAAAGCAGGAAGATGCCGGCCATGAGGGCGAGGAATTTGGCAGCGGTGAGTCCGGCGGCAAAGACGTAGAAGAGAGCCAGGCCGACGCCGAAGGCGGCAACGACCTCGACCAGCGGGGTGGTGATTTCCGTGTTTTTGAGCACGCGCATCGAATTGCGGAACTGGTTCATGACCGCATTGTCGAAGAGCTGCATCATGAACTTCTCGCGACCGAACGATTTGATCACGCGGATACCGGAGAAGGACTCCTGCAAGATAACGTTCATTTCGCCGGCCAGCTCCTGCTCGGCCCGTCCCGCTTTGCGCACTTTGCGGCCATACATGGCCACCGGCACAATGCAGATCGGGAAGAGGACGAGGGCCACGAGGCTGAATTTCCAGTCGATCCACATGATCGCCGTAATGCCGGCAATCAAGGCAATGGGTTGTTTGAAGAGGTTGACGCTGATCTGCGAGAGGGTGCTTTGGGCCACACCGGTATCGCTGAGGATGCGCGACATGAGCCGGCCGGTCTGGGCTTTGTCAAAGAAGCCCTGGCTTTGGTTGACGATGCTGGCGAAGAGTTTGCTGCGGATATCGTTGAGCACGCGAAGGCTGACCCACGACATTTCGTAGGCGTTGAGGTAGGAGAAGAAGCCGCGCAAAATCATGACGAGCGGCACGAGCAGGCAGACCCACAAGACTGCCTCGAGTCCGGGGCCCGTGCTCGATATGGCAGCTTCGGCAATCTTTTGCTGGTCCGCACCTCCGGGGAAAATACGATCGCCGACCAGCTTGACGATCAAGGGAATCGAACCGTTGACCAGAGCGAAGAGGACGCCCATCCCGACGCCAAGAAAGAAGCGGCTTTTGTAGGGTTTGATGTAGGACAGCAACTCGGCGTAAGGCTGCCAGTGGCTGCGGAAGCCGGACGGTTCGGGCGAGTGGGGCATGGTTTGCTGGGTGCGTCGGATCACAACGCTCTTTCATCATTATCGCCGTGCCGTGACATCAAGGCAACATCTGCCATGAAGCAAAAATCCGACTCCCACCCAAGGTGCTCCCTCCCCATTTGCGCTGCCGAATACAATTCTACAATTGGCAAATCGTCGAATTGTGCTATCAGAAATTGTATGGCCAATCAGGACCGGGGAAGAGCGCGAATGACGGCTGCCTTGGGCAACCACCGCCGCATCGAGATCATTCGTTTGCTGAGGCAGGAGCCCGACCTCTGCCTCGAGGACATCGCCCACCGCTGCAAAGTCACTTTGTCCACGGCCTGTGAGCATGTTCGACGTCTGCACGAGGTGGGTATGGTCAAAAAGAAATCGAAAGGCCGAC
>Ga0247842_10005231_pt1 | contig 15529 bp, 2 predicted proteins | sample LaCruzMarch2015__3_FD_192411 | JGI IMG/M metagenome (GOLD analysis project Ga0247842, IMG submission 192411) | Freshwater microbial communities from meromictic Lake La Cruz, Castile-La Mancha, Spain - LaCruzMarch2015_19m | ecosystem: Environmental > Aquatic > Freshwater > Lake | place: Spain...
ATTTAAATCTTTTCATCTTTCTTTCCCGAAAACACTTCTTTTCTCCCAAGCTTTATTGCCTTCTCTTGCAAAAGGGGAATCTGTCTGTCAATATCGAGTATCATTTCCGAAAACTTCTTTGTCTTTATGTTATATTCTCCTTCGGGAATTGTTCCGTGCTGAAAATACTCCGTCTGAGTTTTCATTATAAGCTCTTTCAGCGTTTTCTTCCTCATCTTAAGCTGTTCAATCTTCCGCTCATTAATCCATCTCATTATTTTTATTCTGTAGAATAAAAATGCCATCAGCAATACCGCAGTAACAGAGACAATAACCTTCCAGTTATTTTCTAGGAAAGTTTCAAGATTTCTCGTCGTAGATTTATAAAAAACATTCAACGCGGTATATGAAGATTTCACAGTTATAATGTCAGAATATGCTTTATCAACAAGAGGCCCGACCTGCTCATATCTTTCATTGCTTATTTCTCCCCTTATCTCCCGAATTATTTTATCTATCTCTGTAACATCCATGCCGGGAACAACAGAATTATTATAGAATCTCATTAATGCATTAAGCTCGTCTCTTGATTCTAATGCACTTTCCCTTATCGCACTTATCTCCGCACAATAAGGCAGAATCACAGAAAAATCATATTTCTTCTTTTTTTCTTTCAATATTGTCTGAGAAGAAAAAAAAGATTCTGTATTTTTCAGGCTGTCATTTATTCTTGTAACACTAAATCCATCGGCTATCATCTCATTCATTATAGCATGGGATTCGTTTATGCATAATGCTGCACTCTGCTCAATCGTATTATTCTCTGCACCGGATATTGGCTGAAGCATTGCTACAGCAAAAACAAACATCATAACGAACATTACTTGTTTAGTCATATCCTGAACATTCTCCTTAAAAACTTCTGTTTTTTTAATGCATCGCCTGCATCAATAAATGCAATCTTCTCCTGCACTTCTGACAACTTAGTGGTATAGCTCTTTAGCATGTTTTCATATACTCTTGTCTCTATCTTATTTTTATTCAAGTATTCGTCCTGCAGCTTCTTTACCAGAAGAATAAGCTTTTTCTTTTCCTCGGACAATGCGTCTCTTTTTGCCCTTATCTTGAACATATTTGATAATTTTGTCTCTATTCTTATCCCATCTTCTATTACCATGCTAAGTTTTCTTTCATACTGGTTCATTGCAGCCTCGTATTCTCCCATCGACATCCTGCCTTTCTCAAAGCATTCTCTCTGAATAACTTTCATAAGTTCAAGAAGAAGTATCTCTTCTTCTTTCAACATTTTTAGCTTCTTCTTGTAAATAACAAACCTTACTGCGAAAATTGTTATTAAAGATAAAATAACAAATGCCAGGATTATACCTAATACATTTGATGGATTATTCTTAATATAGTAAGCAAGATTAAACTCTCCCTTAACCTCCGCAGCATAAGTTAATTTTGCTTCTTTCAGTCTTTCTAATGCAAGAGCATAATCTCCTCTCGCATATGCTGTTTCTCCTATGTAAAGCATTTTCTTTGTCTCTGTAGCACTTATTCCGTTATTTTCTGCTTCTGCAATCTTTAGATTAAGCTCTTCAATTATACTTTTTGATTCAAAAGCATTATCATAGATTAATTTTATCTTCTGATAACTGCTCTTTACACCGAAGAAGTCTACGCCCCGATATTGATTTTTTAACTGGTCAAGAAGTAGATTGACATTTTTCATAAACATTCCGGACGAGTTCATCTTATTTATCATTTCAAGAGAAGAATTAAGGAGGGTATCTGTTTCTAGTCTTGGTATTTCAAGAATATGCAAGATTACTAGTTTCTTTTCTAGAATCCGGCTTGAAGTATTATTAAGTATAAGCAGGCTGTTTATTTCAAACGTAAGGTTATATGTTCTCCCTGTGAAATAGGCAGGTGCTCTGATAGTTACAGATATATTTTTTGATGCTCCGCCCAATAGTGAATCAATTGTTTTTGGTTCTATGCTTATGTATTCTGCATTCAGGCCAGTTACAGAGATAGTTATGTTTTTCATTTCAGTCGGATATTTATTTTTTATTGGGAACTGGAAAGACTGCTCTTTTCCTCTTACGAGTTCAAATGTTGCTTCTGATTTTTCTATTTTTACAGTTGCTGATCCGCCGCCTCCGCCACCACCGCCGCTGCCACTGATTACAGAAGGTGAAGGTGCAGAACAATCAGAATCAAGAAGATAACCGCATGAAGAAACACAGATTCCATCAGAAGCATTAGAACAAACTAAAATTATTTCTCTGCTTTCAGTGACTAGAGAATTATTGTTCAGCATAATTATATCTCCACCGCTGGAGTTTTTGCCTTTGCCGTAAACGTATAGCATATAAGCTCCGGGACTCATTAAAGGCAAATTAGTTGAATTAAAAACAATATTTATGTCATTATAATCGGCAGAATTATCCAGCATAATCGGATAATTTACAGAAACATCTCCTTCTTTTACAATAAAACCGGAGGGCATAGTCCAGTTAAAGTCTACATCATATGCTGACTTAGCTAAGCTTCCGTCTCCAGCAAGATTTCTTATGTAAGCAGAAAGTGTAAAATCCTGTGCTTTTAATAATACGAAAGTAGGCGCAGATACAATTGATGTAAACAAATAAGCTTGATCTCCCCTTACTGTTACAATTGATGCACTAACATTCATAGAGTTACGATTAGATCTGCTATATAGTTCATTCGCAGTTATTGTTACTAGCTCGCTTTTTATTTCAGTCAAAAATGTTGCGTTTATATTTATAGAAGAACTTTCTTTTGCTAAAACTGTATAAGTATTTGAAGGTTTGATATTTGAATTATCAAAATAAATTCTATATTCATCCAAATCATAAGTTAGTCTAAAGTCAAGTGTACAATTATTAGTTGCAAACTGAGCATCTCCCGTGTTATTTATTGTTATTGTCCCAAGATTCTTTTTCTCACTAAATCCAGACGTAGCTCCAAGTGTTGTTGGACTTACATACCATGAACAATCCCATGCAGATTCAAGAGTACTATCTGTTGTCTGCCTTGTATTTCCTACGCTATCATTGGCAAATATACTGTAGGTATAATTTGTCTCACTTCCAATTAAAGTAATATTTGCCTGATAAACATTTCCGCCAGCATTAACCATAGTCCGATTAGTCCAGCCAGTCCCATTATAATACTCGAGAATAACTGTGCTTATACTGATAAAATCGTCTGTTGAAATAGTAGCATTAAAAGTTATATCTGTTCCAGGATCAATATCATCTGTTGAATTTGGAGAATAAATCACATTAGTTATTCTTGGAGGAATAAACGCAAGAGTTATAGTTCTTGTTTCTGTACTATTTTCATTTCCTACCAAGTCTGTAACAGTTACATTATAACTATAAACTCCGCTGCTGCTTAAATTCGTAAAATTAATAGTTCTTACAGGAGTTGTGAATGTTGTTCTATTAATTAATGAAGTAGAATTATACAAATTAAAAGTTATATTTGCTTCATTTGTTTCAATAACACTGACATTAATATAAATATTATTTTTAGCAGAACTTATTCCATTACTCTCTGTTCCTGTTCCAAAACTTACTATTGGATAAGCAGTATCTACTATTATCGTTCTGTTTCCTGTCTGAACATTGTTTCCTGCCCAGTCGAAAAGATTTACAAACCAGGTATAGACATTATCAAGAAGATTTACGACTATTCCCAATGTAGTTGTGGTTACATCTGCAGCATAATTTGTTGTTGTTGCATTGTATAATCCTGTTGAGTTGTAGATGTAAAGAGTTGAATTTTGTATTCCTAAGTTATCGGAAAGGTTTGCAGTGAAGTTCTGATTTGAAACATTAAGATATGTTCCATTCGTAGGTGAGATTAGTGTTGCATTTGGAGCATGAACATCGAGAGTGATAGTTCTTGTTAAAGTTGTATTAGAATTTCCAGCCAAGTCTGTAACAGTTACATTATAACTATAAGTTTTATCTGGCAAAGAAGTCCAGTTTATGCTTCTTGTTCCTGCAGCCAAGGTTGTAACATTAACTTGGGATGTAGAATTAAATAATCTAAATGTAACATTCGCCTCGTTCGTTTCTGTTACGCTTACATTAACGTAAACATTTGACTGAGATACATTAACTCCGCTTGCTAATGTTCCTGTTCCGTAATTAACAAGAGGTTTTGTTGTATCAAGAGTAACTATTCTTGTTTCTGTTGAGTTCTTGTTTCCTGCAGAATCATAAGCAGTTGCGTTGATATAGTATATTCCGTCTCTTGGAACAGAAATATTTTGATAATTAGGAGAGCTTAAAGTAGTTGTTGAATTAATTAATGTTGTTGAATTAGAGATAGATATAGTAATATTAGCAAGGTTTGTGTCTGTCGATGTTACATTAACCAGGATACTATTCTTAGAAAGATAAGATCCACCCTGTTCTGTTGGAGATGTGAAATTTATGGTTGGGTTTATAGTATCTACAAAGAAGGTTAGTGATGATGAATTAATATTTCCCGCACTATCATTAGCATAAACCATCCATGTATTGTTTCCTTGATTTGAATAGAGTTTTGTAGTTATATTTGTTCCACAGGCAATAGTATTATTTGCTGTTCCGTTATAGAACCAGCATGTGTTTGGGTATAAATCAGAGAGAGTATAATTAATAGCAGTGATTATTACATTATAGGTAATATTCTGCGGATAAATTACGTTTATGCCGGGATTAATAGTATCAATCGTAACAGTATTATTACTAAAGGTGAAAGAGTTTCCTGCCCAGTCAAAGAGATTTACAAACCAGGTATAGACATTATCAAAAAGATTTACGACTATTCCTAATGTAATTGTGGTTACATCTGCAGCATAATTTGTTGTTGTTGCATTGTATAATCCTGTTGAGTTGTAAATGTAAAGAGTTGAATTTTGTATTCCAAGATTATCAGAAAGGTTTGCAGTGAAGTTCTGATTTGAAACATTAAGATATGTTCCATTCGTAGGTGAGATTAGTGTTGCATTTGGAGCATGAACATCGAGGGTGATAATTCTTGTTAAAGTTGTGTTAGTATTCAAAGCTAAATCAATTACTGTTACATTATAGGTATATACTCCGTCAGCAAGTCCTGTCCAGTTAATAGTTCTTGTTCCTGCAGTTAAAGTTGTAACATTAACTTGGGATGTAGAATTAAATAATCTAAACGTAACATTTGCTTCATTTGTTTCAGTAACAATTATGTTCACGTAAACATTTGACTGAGATACATTAATTCCGCTTGCTAATGTTCCTGTTCCGTAATCTACAAGAGGTCTTGTTATATCAATTATAGCAGTATTATTTGCAGTAGTATACTGATTTCCTGCCCAGTCGAAGAGATTTACAAACCAAGTATAAACATTATCAAGAAGATTTACGACTATTCCCAATGTAGTTGTGGTTACATCTGCAGCATAATTTGTTGTTGTTGCATTGTATAATCCTGTTGAGTTGTAAATGTAAAGAGTTGAATTTTGTATTCCAAGATTATCAGAAAGGTTTGCAGTGAAGTTCTGATTTGAAACATTAAGATATGTTCCATTCGTAGGTGAGATTAGTGTTGCATTTGGAGCATGAACATCGAGGGCGATAGTTCTTGTAGCAGTTGTATTAGAATTTCCAGCCAAGTCTGTAACAGTTACATTATAACTATAAGTTTTATCAGGTAAAGAAGTCCAGTTTATGCTTCTTGTTCCTGCAGCCAAGGTTGTAATATTAACCTGAGATGTAGAATTAAACAATCTAAACGTAACATTCGCTTCATTTGTTTCAGTCACGCTTACATTCACGTAAATATTACTCTGTGACAAATTAGATTTATCCGGTGCTGTTCCTGTTCCGTAATCAACAAGAGGTTTTGTTGTATCAAGAGTAACTATTCTTGTTTCTGTTGAATTCTTGTTTAATGCAGAATCATAAGCAGTTGCGTTGATATAGTATATTCCGTCATTCAATCCTGAAAAATTAATATAATTTGGAGAGGTCAAAGTTTTGCTTGAATTAATTAATATTTGGGTTGAATTAAACAAAGAGATAGTTATATTCTTGAAATTAGTATCGTTAGCTGTAACATTAACTAGAATATAATTTCTAGCAAGGTACGAATTACTTGTTTCAGTTAATGAAGTAAAATTGATGCTTGGATTTAATGTATCTAATGTGACTGTTCTTGTTTCAGTATATCCCCTCAACGATAAATCATTAATCGCCGTAGCGTTAAAGTGATAAATACCATCAGCAAGACCAATTATGTTTACAAAATTCGGACTTGTGATGGTAATAGTTTGATTAATAATGGCCTTACTTGAATTATACAACCAAAGAGTAATATTAGACAAAGGAACTTCGCCAAGATTTACGCTTACGTTTATTAGAATATTGCTTTTACTTAAATAAGTTCCAGAAGTTTCTGTAGGAGTTACATACTGCACATCGGGAGACCTTATATCAATATAATATGTCCTCGTCTCTGTTTGATTAATGTTTCCCGAACTATCGTTGACGAATGCTGTAAAATTATGCCACCCATTAGCAATATTAGATATCGTTAAATTGCAGCTTGAACTTATCTTTGTCATAGTATAATTAATCTCGTCTAAATTCAAAATGCAACTATCGACTGCAATATTATCGGTAATATCTATTTTAAAAGAGGTAATATTACTTCCTTTAATTGAACTATTTTCAGGAGTAGGATAAACAAATTCAATTGTTGGTAGAATATTATCATTAACTATAAAATAGGTTGCTTCTGTATTATTTATATTACCTGCGCTATCATTTACAATAATAGAAACATTAAATCTACCGATCAGATTTGGAGCAATAAATGAATTATTATACTTGTCTCCGCCTGCGTTTACTAAATTAATTATTTCTGATGTTGAATCAGACTTTGTTATATTTGCTCTTACAGAACTAATAGGCGTTGCGTCAGTTAAATTTACTGAAATTTCGATTATATCACTTATATTGACGCTAGTGTTAGTAATAGGTTTCAAATTAAATGCAGAAGTAGCAAGAGTATCAATCGTTACAGTATTATTTTGTGTAGTATAAGTGTTTCCTGCCCAGTCGAAGAGATTTACAAACCAAGTATAGACATTATCAAGAAGATTTACGACTATTCCTAATGTAGTTGTGGTTACATTTGCAGCATATGTTGTGACTGTAGCATTATACAAGCCAGAAGAGTTGTAAATATAGAGTGTTGAATTTTGTATTCCAAGATTATCAGAAAGGTTTGCAGTGAAGTTCTGATTTGAAACATTAAGATATGTTCCATTCGTAGGTGAGATTAGTGTTGCATTTGGAGCATGTGTGTCAAGAGTTATAGTTCTTGTTGCAGTTGTGTTAGAATTTCCTGCCAAGTCTGTAATGGTGATATTATAGCTATAAGTTTTATCAGACAAAGAAGTCCAGTTAATGTTTCTTGTTCCTGCAGCTAATGTTGTAACATTAACTTGAGACGTAGAATTAAATAATCTAAATGTAACATTTGCTTCATTTATTTCAGTAACAATTATGTCAGCGTAAACATTTGACTGAGATACATTAACTCCACTTGCTAATGTTCCTGTTCCATAATCAACAAGAGGATTTGTTGTATCAATTATGGCAGTATTATTTGCAGTAGTAAGTTGATTTCCTGCCCAGTCGAAGAGATTTACAAACCAAGTATAGACATTATCAAGAAGATTTACGACTATTCCTAATGTAGTTGTGGTTACATTTGCAGCATATGTTGTGACTGTAGCATTATACAAGCCAGAAGAGTTGTAAATATAGAGTGTTGAATTTTGTATTCCAAGATTATCAGAAAGGTTTGCAGTGAAGTTCTGATTTGAAACATTAAGATATGTTCCATTCGTAGGTGAGATTAGTGTTGCATTTGGAGCATGTGTGTCAAGAGTTATAGTTCTTGTTGCAGTTGTGTTAGAATTTCCTGCCAAGTCTGTAATGGTGATATTATAGCTATAAGTTTTATCAGACAAAGAAGTCCAGTTAATGTTTCTTGTTCCTGCAGCTAATGTTGTAACATTAACTTGAGACGTAGAATTAAATAATCTAAATGTAACATTTGCTTCATTTATTTCAGTAACAATTATGTCAGCGTAAACATTTGACTGAGATACATTAACTCCACTTGCTAATGTTCCTGTTCCGTAATTAACAAGAGGTTTTGTTGTATCAAGAGTGACTATTCTTGTTTCTGTTGAATTTTTATTTAATGCAGAGTCATAAGTAGTTGCGTTAATATAATATATTCCGTCTCTTGGAACAGAAATATTTTGATAATTAGGTGAGCTTAGGGTTGTTGTTGAATTAATTAATGTTGTTGAATTAGAGATATCTATAGTAATATTAACAAGGTTTGTATCGTTCGCAGTTACATTAACCAGAATACTATTCTTAGAAAGATAAGCGCCATTCTGTTCTGTTGGAGATGTGAAGTTTATAGTTGGGTTTATAGTATCTACAAAGAATGTTAGTGATGATGAATTAATATTTCCCGCACTATCATTAGCATAAACAATCCAGGTATTGTTTCCTTGATTTGAATAGAGTTTTGTAGTTATATTTGTTCCACAGGCAATAGTATTATTTGCTGTTCCGTTATAAAACCAGCATGTGTTTGGGTATAAATCAGAGAGAGTATAATTTATGGCCGTGATTATTACATTATAGGTAATATTCTGCGGATAAATTACGTTTATGCCCGGATTAATAGTATCAATCGTAACAGTATTATTTGCAGTTGTAAGTTGATTTCCTGCCCAGTCGAAAAGTTGATAGAACCAAGTATAGACATTATCAACAAGAGTGACAATAATGCCGAGCGTTGTCGTGGTTACATCTGCGGCATAGTTTATTATTGTTGAATTAAATAAGCCAGTTGAATTATAAACAAAAAGCGTCGCATTTTGTATTCCAAGATTATCAGAGAGGTTTGCTGTAAAGTTCTGTGAAGTATTATTTGTGTAAGTCCCGTTTGCAGGCGAGATTAATGTTGCATTCGGAGCGTGCGTATCAAGAGTTATAGTTATTGTAGCAGTTGTGTTAGAATTTCCTGCCAAGTCTGTTACAGTTACATTATAAGTATAATCTCCGTCAGCTAATCCTGTCCAGTTTATAGCTCTTGTTGATGTTGGTGTTAAATATCGAACGATGACGATGCCGGAACCGCCATTGCCTCCAATTCCAGCAGTGATAGTATCTCCACCATTTCCGCCACCGCCACCGCCACCAAGTCCATCAGTACCGGCTCCCCCATTTATTGTTTCTACTTCTGACCCAGTTCCACCATTTCCGCCACCGCCATTGCCTCCAATTCCAGCTGTTCCACCACTATAAGTTCCTGCTCCGCCACCACCGGCATAATAAATATTAAAACCATTTATAGTATAATTAAGTCCATCACCACCATCGCCACCAGTTGTTCCAGTGCCTACTGCCCCAACAGCGCCAGCTCCGCCACCGCCTCCCTGTCCATAATTTGGACCCGTATCTGCGGTTCCACGACCACCATCATATCCCTGCCCCACCACACCTACTCCACCTACACTAGTATATAGACAACTACCGCCACCAGAACCACCATTTCTCCCAACCCAAGGTGCAATCGGACCAGCACCACCCCCACCACCGATGCTTGTATTAGAAAAAGCCGTAGAATTTAAACCATTACTACCGTATGCATTAACATCGCCACCAGAACCACCATCTCCGACTATTATATTATTTATTCCACTTACAGTTAATCCTGTAGTATAAATCAAACCTCCAGCTCCGCCACCAGTTGAGTGTCTACCACCTCCACCACCCCCGCCTCCCGCCACAACCAACACCTCAGCATTAAGACTTCCACCAGTCACATTAAATGTTCCGTTACTCAGAAATGTATGAATCGTATAAAGTCCGTCATAAGTAATATTTCCGCCGGTTGCCCCAAGAACCGGATTCGTTATCTGCGACGTCGAATTAAAAAGTCTAAACGTAACATTCGCTTCATTTGTTTCAGTCACGCTTACATTCACGTAAATATTACTCTGTGACAAATTAGATTTATCCGGTGCTGTTCCTGTTCCGTAATCAACAAGAGGCCTTGTTGTATCAAGAGTAATATTTCTCGTCTCTGTATGATTCACATTGCCTGCCCTATCTGTTGCAGTAGCATTGAAGAAATATATCCCATTAGTTGTTAATCCGGATAAATTTACAAAATTATCAAAATTTGGAGAAGTTAATGAATTGACTAAACTAGTTGAATTATATACCTTTATTGTAATATTGACGAAATTAACATCTGAAGCAGTTACATTAATCACTACATTTGTTCTGCTAAAATAAGAGCCACTAGTATCTGTCGGAGATGTGAAATTTATGGTTGGATTTATTGTATCAACAGTAACATTTCTTGTCCCCGTAGAATTCTTAAATCCGCCCGCATCAATAACATAACCCTTGAACGTATGTGTACCATCACCAAGATTGGTAAAATTATTCTGATATTGATTTGCATTAGCGTTATATAATGACTTGATTTCACCTAAACTTAAAGATCTATTAAATGCCAAGACTTCATCAATTTTTCCGTTGAACAAATTTGTTGGAGGAATAATTGCAGAGGCTCCAATGTAAAAGGTGGCTGCTGATGTTGAAAGAGTTGGAGATATTCCACTAACAACTTCATTTCCATTTACAAATAAATATTGATTTGAAGAATTCCTGGTGTAAGCGACATGATACCATGTGTTGAAATTAAGTTGAGAGTTGGAAGTAATATTAGTACTATCACTCTGGAAATATAATCCTCTTGAATCATTATAAACATAAAACGTATAACCTGCTCCCGAAGAATTTCGTTTTCCAAGAATAGCATTTCCTACTCCATCAGAGCCAACCCCGCTTATTTTTATCCAAGAAGAAAATGTATAGGCTGAAGAATTTGCAAAATTCAGACTGGCTGCTGTTCCAACATCAATAAAGTTGTTTACTGCATCAAAACTATAAGCTCCCCCGAATTTTCCTAAACTCGTGAAAGTTGGAGCAAACGCAGTACGTGTTCCATTATTTCTTCCAAGTTCATCTGCAAAAAAAGTTCCATTCCCCTGTTCAAGTCTCCACCAAGAAACAAGAGAATTATCAAAGTTAACAAAAGATGAAATTGAATTTGTATCGCTCGTAGTCATATTCACAAAAATAGATTTTACATTTTGTGCAGTTCCGTTTGAAGGAGTTGGATTAGTAAAATTAATCTGTGGATAAGCTGTATCAATAGCCAGAGTATTATTTGCAGTAGTAAACGGATTTCCTGCCCAGTCGAAAAGATTTACAAACCAAGTATAGACATTATCAACAAGAGTTACAACAATGCCGAGTGTTGTTGTAGTTACATCGGCAGCATAATTTGTTGTTGTTGCATTATACAAGCCAGTAGAGTTATAAATATAAATCGTTGCATTTTGTATTCCTAAGTTATCGGAAAGGTTTGCAGTGAAGTTTTGACTTGAAGAGTTTGCATAAGTTCCGTTAGTAGGAGATATTAGTGTTGCATTCGGGGCGTGCGTATCAAGAGTTATAGTTCTTGTTGCAGTTGTGTTAGAATTTCCTGCTAAGTCAGTTACGGTTACATTATAAGCATAATCTCCATCAGATAATCCTGTCCAGTTTATGGCTCTTGTTCCTGCTGCTGATACTGTCGGTGTTAAATATCGGACGATGACGATGCCGGAGCCACCTGAACCTCCAGTTGCTGTTCCTCCTCTTTCTGCACCACCGCCACCACCACCAGTATTTGCTGTTCCGTTTGTTGCGTCTCCGTTTGAACCTGCACCACCACCGCCAAGACCACCTGCACCAGCATATTCTGCACCAGTATTATAAATAGCACCTCCACCGCCCCCTGCGAACCAGCCCGTAGGCGATCCCCCAATAGTTGCAAATTGAGGATACTCTAATCCAACACCACCATCACCACCATTTGAAGTTGTTCCATCACCTCCAACACCACCTGCACCACCCCCACCACCAGAACCAACATTACCACCATTAACACCTTGACCACCTGCATTGCCTTGCCCCACTGTTCCGTTCCCAGGAGTTGAGGGAAGGTAAAAACTACCACCGCCCGACCCACCATTTGCTCCGTTTTGATAATCGTCTCCAAAACCATAACTTGAGCTACGACCGCCACCTATTGCCGTTAGTGATGCAAATGTGGAATTACCACCACTATACGCAGGAGTCGTTTGGGCAATCCCACCAGCACCGCCTGTGCCAACGATAACGGAATTAGAACCTGATACAATATAAGAAGAGTTATAAATCAAACCCCCAGCCCCACCTCCTCCACCAATATAATACCCATTACCACCACCTCCTCCACCCGCCACCACCAGCACCTCGGCATTAAGACTTCCGCCAGTTACATTAAATGTTCCGTTGCTGTAAAAAGTATGAATCGTATATCCTCCGGAATAAGTAATATTTCCGCCGGTTGCCCCAAGAACCGGATTCGTTATCTGCGACGTCGAATTAAAAAGTCTAAACGTAACATTCGCTTCATTTGTTTCAGTCACGCTTACATTAACGTAAACATTTGACTGAGATACATTAACTCCGTTTGCCAATGTTCCTGCCCCATAATCAATAAGTGGAAAGGTTGTATCAATCGTGACAGTATTATTTACAGCAGTATACTGGTTTCCCCCCCAGTCGAAAAGATTTACAAACCAAGTATAGACATTATCAACAAGAGTTATAACAATACCGAGTGTTGTCTGAGTAACGCCTGCAGAATAATTCATTGTTGTTAAATTGTAAAGTCCTGTTGAATTATAGATATGAATTGTTGCATTTTGTATTCCGAGATTGTCTGTAAGATTTGCAGTGAAATTTATAGATTGAGTACTAGTTTCTGTTAAATATCGAACAATAACGATACCAGAACCACCGCTAGCACCAGTCTCCCAACCATTACCCGCTCCGCCACCGCCCCCACCTGTTCCATTTATTCCAGCAGTCAATAATGTCATATTAATACCCTGACCACCATGACCCCCGCCCCCAGCACCACCAACTCCAGGAGTATTATAATACTCTCCACCGCCCCCACCACCGGCAAACCAACCCGCCGGACTTCCTGCGTACGTAAATTGAGAAAAATATGTTCCATTCCCGCCAGCACCCCCAAAAGTTTGGGTTCCATTATGTCCAACTTCAGACGCTCCACCACCACCAGCCCCCGGCCAGTCTGTACCAGAACCTTGAGTTCCACCAGCATATCCCTGTCCATTTATTCCGGCTCCACCAAGAGCTCCACCTCCCTGGACATTACCACCACCACCACCCGAACCACCATTAACTCCGTTCACACCTCCACCGCCCCAATATCCCCCTCCAGCTCCGCCCCCAACTGCGTTTATAGAACCAAATGATGAATTACCCCCATTATAAGGATTGCTGTTAGCATGTCCAAGACCACCAACACCAACCATAACATTATTTATTCCACTAATAGAAAATAAAGAATTATAAATCAAACCTCCCGCACCACCACCACCATAACTTCCGCCCCCGCCACCTCCCGCCACAACCAGCACCTCAGCATTAAGACTTCCACCAGTCACATTAAATGTTCCGTTGCTGTAAAAAGTATGAATCGTATAAAGTCCATCATAAGTAATATTTCCGCCGGTTGCCTTAGCAGAGGTCAAATAAGTTCCATTTGCCGGAGATATTAAATTTATTACATTATTAAATCCACAACATATAGTCGAACTAAAACTTGAACAATTTCCGATATGTGCATTTATAGAATCTGAAATAGTTGCAATACAAACCTGATTAGCCGAACAAGACCCGGAAGTTGCAGTATAGGAACAATTTATTGAATCCGTACTTGACCCAATAGATACATTTAATATAGCTGTACCTGCACCGGGCTTTTCTGCATGAGAATCACTGCCCTCAAATAAACTAAGCCAGGTATATCCTGATGAATTTGTTAAGGTATTAAGTCCACTGCTATCTTTTACACATAATCTTATACTGAAATTTGAAGCAGATGGCAATTCTGCATGTCCGCCATCATAATCTGAAATATGAAGTATATCTGTCTCGCCAGCAAGACATGACTCTCCCCGATAAGTCACAGTAAGATTAGAATCATAAATCGGATCCACAACATAATCAAACTCAACATTCCCTAAAACTTTCAAATCAAAAACATTTTGGTTTCCATTTAAATTAATTAAATAAATTTTGTACTCTCTATCTTCAGCAACATTCGAGAATGTTGCAAGAATTTTATTTTCATTTTTCTCATAAACCTCTATGCTCGACGGCAGGGTTGAAGCGTCAAGGGATGTGCCCTTACGCGCATAAATCGTTATATCTCTACTTGAAGTAAGATTTTTCTCAAATGTAACTCTTAAATAATTTCCAGAATTAATATTCTGTAAAACACCATCTTTTGAGTTAACTTTATCATAAACATTCTCGATAAATACCCTATTTTCATCAAGATGTTCTGCCCCCGTTATTTCAATAGTTTTTACTCCATCTGCAGGATTTATTCCAGAAAAAGCAGATACAAAAAGTATAAAAAATATTGTAAGGAAAATTACGGGAATTAAAAAATAGGGAGATATTTTTTTTATTCTTGCAAACTTGCTATTTAACCAATTTGCATTATTTCTTTTTTCCATTTTTATGAATTAATCTCCAAAATTATTTTCTTTTTCTTCTTTTTTATTTTTTCAGGAATATCTAAAAAATTATCTTCAGAAACAACAGGTTCTCCTGTTTCTTGCTCTAATTCAAGTCTTGCATTTTTTGCAATATCTCCTCCTTTATTTGAAACTTCTAAATGCTCATCAAAAGTATTGGGGTTCTGAAATCTTTCAATTTCAGTTGTGGATGCTTCACCCAACATTGAGAATATCAATTCTAAATCTTTCATATGGTCTCTTAAATTCTCATTTTTTAATCCCTTAAATTTTTTATATTCTGTAGGGGTCATTCCAAAAGTCGCTTTAGATATCTCTGCAGTTAAAATGGCAAAATCGCTTTCTTCTTCTATCCCCCTCTTTTTCCATTCATCTGTTAAATCCTGCCTTACTGCAATTCCTCTAAGTCTTTTATCTATCCATGATTTAGAATAACCTTTTTTCTCATAAAGGATTTTCATTCTCTCTTGTGCAATTTCAGGATTTTCTATCTCTTGTATTCTTTCATAACCTACCTTTGCAAGCCATCTTTTGAAAGGTTCTGCTTTCTTGGAAGGAATTGACTGTATTATCCTAAAAATACCTTCTGTATCTGCACAATCCGTCTCCCTAAGTTTTTCATCTTCCGCTATAAGCTTCAACTGTACGATTTTATCGTACGATTCAAATCCCTCTTCTTTTAGTTTAACTTTCAAATCAGACCAATATCTCCTAGAATTTTCACTATCAGTCAAAGCTTCAACCACATCCACCACAGAAAAGAACCAT
>Ga0247842_10005234_pt1 | contig 15521 bp, 12 predicted proteins | sample LaCruzMarch2015__3_FD_192411 | JGI IMG/M metagenome (GOLD analysis project Ga0247842, IMG submission 192411) | Freshwater microbial communities from meromictic Lake La Cruz, Castile-La Mancha, Spain - LaCruzMarch2015_19m | ecosystem: Environmental > Aquatic > Freshwater > Lake | place: Spain...
CGGCGCGAAATGCTCCTGAACCTCATCGTTCTACCAATGTTTCGCACCTACGGAGCGAACTGCTCCTGAACCTCATCGTGCTACCAATGTTTCGCACCTACGGAGCGAAATGCACCTGAACCTCATCGGTCTACCAATGTTTCGCACCTATGGCGCGAAATGCTCCTGAACCTCATCATGCTACCAATGTTTCGCACCTACGGAGCGAAATGCTCCTGAACCTCATCGTTCTACCAATATTACGCTCCTACGGAGCGTATGGAAGAAGGTCTCTGCTCCAAATATTAACCTCACTGGTATAATAGCGCTCAATCAATTAATAAAATGCAATAACTCCAGAAATTTTAAGTTAACAAATACTATGTTACCCAGACAATTTGTCCCCTTTCTCACTCTATCACCTTTCCGCATGTCCGTATGTCCGCAAGTCCACCTATCCACCACGTCCGCATGTCTACCAACTTACCAACTTTCCAACTTACCAACTTGCCAACTTACCAGCTTACCACCTTACCAACTTGCCAACTTACCAACTTGCCAACTTACCAACTTACCAACTTACCAACTTGCCAACTTACCAACTTGCCAACTTACCAACTTACCAACTTACCAACTTGCCAACTTGCCAACTTATTCACACACTTTAACTTTCCCACATGAGCACGCTAAAAGTCGGCGATAAAGTAAAATTTCTCAACACCTCCGGTGGAGGAATTGTTGCAAAGTTAATTGACAGCCGCATGGTCAGTATCCTGATTGAAGATGGATTTGAAATACCCACCATGATCAGTGAGTTGATAAAAATCGATCCCCATGATCCTGCAGGACGTTTTTTTGAGGACCATTATAAAATAGATATCCCGGTTGAGGCACCAGCAGAAGAAGAACCCGTTGATGACCGGTTAAGCCACCTCCCTGCTCATCTGATTTCAGACCGAAAATCGGAGGACATATACCTGGCCTTTGTTCCGCATGATCAGAAGTGGCTCATTACCGGACAACTGGATGTTTTTCTGATCAACAACAGTTCATACGACATCCTTTATAATATATTCAGCAAGACGCCTTTGGGGCGCTATGACGGGGTGGATTATGGCAGCATTTTTCCCGATTCGAAACTGCTTCTCGATACCATCAACCGCGAGCAGTTGTCACACTGGACTGAAGGCTACCTTCAATTCCTGTTTCATAAGCAACAAACCCGGGTTGTATTGCCCCCTTTCAACTCGGAATTCAGGATAGAAGGCCGGAAATTTTTCAAGGAGGGTAATTACCGCGAACATTCTGTTATACGGGAAAAGGGTATTGTGGTAAAGGTTCTGTCTCTTACTGAACATCTCCGTGTTGAAGAAAGTGCTTTGCCAAACCCATCTTCACACCAGGAGCAATCTTCAGGCAGCACAAACCCATTGATCGCCAAATACCAGGTTGCACCCGGAGAGGCTGTCGTGGACCTGCATATTCACGAATTGGTTGATGACCCGACGAACCTGGAGAAAAACGAAATCCTCGAGTTTCAAAAAAACTATTTCATGAAATGTTTTGACAGCGCATTGGCAAATCACTTCAGAAAGGTTATTTTCATTCATGGGGTAGGTAATGGTATTCTTCGGAACAGTATCATGGAATTGCTTAAAAAACAGGAGGGCATCGAATTCTTCGATGCCCCCATGGCAAAATATGGTGTTGGAGCCCTGGAGATCAGGATCCCGGTTAACCTGTAGCTATCTGATTACAGAAATTTTACATGAATAAACACCCGCTGCTGTCCGAAGCTGAAGAATATACATGCCGGGCTTAAGGTCGGTCCCTCCGATTGTGGTTTCATGCCGGCCTACGCCCTGATTTCCCAACGAACGGCTTTGTACCAGTTGTCCGAAAGCAGAGTACAGGTTCAACGTCACTTCAGCGCTGCCGGCCAGATAAAACGAAACATTCGCAGTTTGATCAAACGGATTGGGGTAAACATTTAATGGAGTGGCGTTGTGATCATCTCCTACTGATGTTGGGGATTCCATCCAGAATTCGGTCGATTCGAAAGATCCGAACTGTCCGCCTTGCTTGATTATCGTGCTTCCTGACGAGATCTCGTAAACACCCACACCATTTGCACAGCAAATTCCATTGCCTCCTGCATCATAAATCGTAAAGGTATAACAGTCGGCCTGGGGAAGGGTTATCGTATCGAGATAAATATGATTGGCAATTGCAAAAGGCCCGCCCGCATCAACCGCTACTCCTAGCGAATTTTTCACATCCCATGTGATGTCCTGGGGCAGGTTGTCGGTGCGCAATACAAGCCTTATCTCGCTCGTTGAAACAGCCGATGAGGTGAGGCTGAAGAAGGCGGTATCGTTTTTCGGGTACTCATCCGACATGTTGTTCGGACTGGTCGTATAAACAGACAATACATTCTGGGGCAGGATATCGAAAGAATATTCGGGCAGGGTTACCATGGTTTTTTGCATACTTTGAAGGTTTCCGTTCCAGGTATATGAACCCAAAGTTCCATCATTTACCTTATACTTTATGGTCATGCTTGTAACAGGATTATTGCCGTTGTTGCGAATCTTCACCACGGGGGTGATGATGTTTTTGCAGGTTTTGACAGGGACATTCAGAATTTCCAATACCTGAAGGTCATTGCTGAAAGGCAGCGCCAGTGCATCGGGGGTACTGTTGGCTGTTTGATAAATTTCTTTTGTGTTTTTATTCTGGACGAAACCGACAGAAGCGATCTGGTTAACATCATACACAATACCAAATTTCCAGGCGCCTTCAAGCAAAACATAATCCCCGGCGACCATCGAAGAGGGTATGGTGGTCCCATTGGAACCGGGAATCATCTTTTTCATGACATTGTAAAAATCGCGCTCTCCATTTGAATTGTTACAAGGAGCAGAATTAAAATGGATCCACTTCTCAATGATGACATTCTGCGCCGTCATACTGGCATTAATGTTCTGGGTGCATTTTATCAGCATGGTTGAATATACCGAATCCTGACCGGCCGAAACCTGGTGTTTGAGCTGGATTTCAAAGGGCGATGGCATCGCATACCGGTTATTGATGTTGGTCATATTCCATCCACTGGCGCCGCCATTGTAATAGTTCCCGTCAAGGTTCGACTCAGGAACAGAGGTAACGCCGTAATAGGTAACCCTGGCCCCGTTTTCGACGGCATTTGCCAGGTTCATCGGATCGCCGGCCGACGGCCAGTTCACATGATAGTATATGGAGGTAAACTTGTCGGGGTTCTGTGTTTGCCAAGTGTGAAATCTTACGTTTGCAGCCACACAGGGCCCACAGGTTGCCGAAGTAAATTCTTCCAGCAGAACCAACCGCTGCGATTGGGTGTGACCTGTCGTAACGATGACCATGAAAACAAAAAATATTAAAAGTCTTTTCATACTAAGTCGGTTATAATTATATAGTTGACAAAGCTACTAAAATTCGGTTCAGGGAATGATGGTTTGTGAATATTTTGTAACTTTGTCGGGTCAAAACCCACCAAAATTAAAAATATGAAAAGAAGGCTACTCTGTTTATTTTTTCTTTCAGCCGTTGTTTTTTCAGGCTTTGCGCAAAGTCTCGAACTTTCCACTATGGAAGGGACTGTTATACCTGCAAACTCCCACATAATGCAATACGTGGATCCCCTCAGCGGATCCATGTTCAGTACGTTGCTGAACGTCAAGAACACCAGCAGTGCGCCGATCAGTGTATTATGTAAAAAAGTTCAACTAACACTGATTGATTCCACTGCATTTGCGATGTGCTGGGCCGGATCCTGCTATCCTTCAGAGACATTTGTTTCGCCAAATGCGCAACTGATTGAATCAGGGCAAACAAATAGTGAATTCTCCGGAGATTATATGTCAACAAAGATGTCCTATACCTTTAATATCGGCGAAAGCGAGATTCGCTGGGTTTTCTTCAGCCAGGATAATGTCAATGACTCCGTGAGCGTTACCATAAAATACAGCACCTTTGGTTTGAGTATCGAAGATGGAGACGTGCGTCAGGCTTCACTCTCAAACGCATATCCCAATCCTGCCGGGGCTAATTCAAGTTTCAGCTATTCGGCGCCGTCAGGTTCTCAGGGAGCGGTTGTTGTGCGGAACATCCTCGGTTCAACCATGTTGTCGGAGCCACTCGTGGCCGGTAACGGAAAATTCACGATCAACACGGGAAACTTTGGCGATGGCATCTATTTTTACTCGCTGATGATCGATGGGAAGATCAGCCAGACTAAAAAGCTGATTGTAAAACACTTCTGAAACAGGGTGTGCATACGCACCCGGTCCAGATTTCATTTCAGTTCCGGTAAAATCGCTTCACCGGATACCCAACCCCGGATGAAGGTTGGAATTTTATCAATGTCATACAGGATCGATGCAGTAGGGGAGGCATCGGGAAACATTTCCACATAATACCAGTTATTTCCCTTTCCGTAGGATTTATATGCCAGGACAAGTCCCTTTGCTTTGGTGCGGTATTTTGCAATGATATTCCCAAATGTATCGAGATACGGAATAAATGGCTCATTCAACTGCGCGGCAGAGGCCCTGAGCAACATGGTATCGGCTTTTGTGGTGAACGATACCGGCCGGGGATAAAAGGTTGATGGTTCTTCGGTATATTGGTACACCACCTCTTGTTTGCCTTTGACAAAGACCGGTTCCCCTTGTTCCTGTTTTACAGTGTAGTTTCGCGTAAAATAAAGATAGTTGCCGCAACAGCCAATATCCCCGGTTTGCAATTCTGTAAGAATGCCATTTATTTGGGTAAACTTTGTAATGTATTGGTAATCTTCGAACACCAGTGAAAAGCTGTCTTTCTGGTTCAGGTAGATACGGACAATATCCGATTCTCCGCCACTGTAACCGCTGAAGATCATATCGGGCAGGTTATCCCCGTTTATGTTTACCGGGTAGAGGCGCTTTTTCAAATCCTTAAGGCCGAACCTCCGCAGTGTATCGTTTGTGAATTGCGGGAATTGATCCGGGCGCCGGGCCAGGAACGATTCAATGATTTTACCCTGTTGTGAAACCGTGAACTTTTTAAGGCTGATCTTCAGCGGTTTTGGAACGTGGATGTAACGCTTCCAATAAAAAGTATCGGTTGCAGATGTATAGGTCTTAATATTGATCTGTGCATCAACTGCCACTGAAAGCAGGCAGAGCAGGAGAAGACCAACGATATACTTGTATTTCATTTCAGATTCTTTGCTCCTTAAACGCAAATAAACCTGTTTTAATACATGGATTAAAAGAAACAGGCAGGACTAGAGTCCAAACTCTTTTTTAACCTTTTCAACAAAGTCAAGTTTCTCCCATCCGAAGAAATCGACCTTCTTCAGGTAAACCTCTTTGCCATTTCCATTCGTCTTCAATGGTTTTGAGCCTTTTACAGGGTAATAAACTTCGATATCCCTGGTGAAGAAATCACGTCCGAAATGACCATAGGAGGCTGTTGGCTGGTAAATGGGATTTTTGAGACCGAAACGCTCTACAATTGCATAGGGACGCATGTCGAATATTTTATTGATCTTTTCAGCAATAACCCCGTCGGTAAGGGTTATCCCTTTTTTATCTTTTACTTTGGCTGTGCCAAAAGTATTTATATATAATCCTACCGGCTGTGCAACGCCAATCGCGTAAGCTACCTGAATCAGCGCCTGATCGGCCACACCGGCAGCAACCATATTCTTGGCAATATGTCGAGCGGCATAGGCTGCTGAACGGTCGACTTTTGAAGGATCTTTTCCCGAAAAGGCGCCGCCCCCGTGTGCCCCATGTCCGCCATAGGTATCCACGATTATTTTGCGGCCTGTAAGCCCGGTGTCGCCATGAGGTCCGCCGATGACGAATTTTCCGGTTGGGTTTACATGCAGTTTATAATCGCTCTGGAAAAGTTTCTGAATACGGAGTGGTAAAGTTTTCTTCACCCTCGGGAGTAAAATTTTCTGGACATCTTCCTTGATTTTATCCTGCATCGCCTTTTCGGCCACCTTTTCGGCCTTGGCCGATTTATCTTTTGGCTGGATAAAATCATCATGCTGCGTACTCACAACAATGGTATCGATTCGAACCGGTTTCCCGTTGTCATTATATTCAATGGTCACCTGCGATTTGCTGTCGGGACGAAGATATTTCATCTGCTTTCCTTCGCGCCGGATCTCAGCCAATTCCTGGAGTATGATGTGAGCCAGTTCGATCGACATAGGCATCAGGTTATCCATCTCATTGCAGGCATATCCGAACATCATGCCCTGGTCGCCTGCGCCCTGGTCCTCTTTTTTCTCGCGAACAACGCCCTGGTTGATGTCGGGCGACTGCTCATGTATGGTTGAAATCACGCCGCACGAATCGCAATCAAAGCGGTATTCGGCCTTGGTATAGCCAATTTCACGTACAACACGGCGGGCAGTTTCCTGCACATCAACCCATCCCTGGGTTTTAACCTCGCCTCCACAAACAACAAGACCAGTGGTAACAAAAGTTTCACAAGCCACCTTCGACTCCGGGTCCCATTTCATGAATTCATCAAGCAGTGCATCCGAAATCTGGTCGGCTACTTTATCAGGATGTCCTTCTGATACGGACTCCGATGTAAATAAATATCCCATATGAAAAGAATTACGAATTACTAATTACTAATTACGAATTTTTGTCATGCGTCATGCGTCACGTGTCACGTGTCACGTTTTTTGTCACGTGTCACGTTTTTTGTCACGTGTCACGTTTTTTGTCACGTGTCACGTTTTTTGTCACGTGTCACGATTTTTGTCACGTGTCACGAAATGTTTTGGATTTGCGATTGACGGGAGGAAAATTTGTTTTAGCATTTTTTTCCAGTGGTTGCAATCAATCAAATCTGTCCACTATTCTGCTGCAAAGTTAAAAAAAAATTATAAATGGCATATTATTCTGTCAGAATCATTCTTTTTGTATCAACCTCCATTCCATCACAGATCAGACTGTAAAGATATATTCCCGGCTTCATTTCATTCCCCGACAGCCTGGTTTCACCCTTTTGAGGATCCAGGCCGGGAATGGTCTTCAAAAAGGCGCCTTCGATGGTAAAGATCATGATGGATGCATTCCTTACGCCGGCATGAAGCCTGTATCTGATGATGGTCGTTTTGGTAAATGGATTCGGCGCATTCTGAAAAAGAACTGATTTTTGTTGGTCGTCCATCGATTCTTCCAGGGATTTTTGCGAACTGTTAGCATGTTTTGTGGGTGAATAGGCCTGGCAGCAGGAATCTATTTTACTGTTCAATATTTTGATCGATTCGATCAGAAGCGGGATGAGTGCATTATATTCTACCGCCAGGGTTCCGTCGGGCATTGTGCGGACTGCTTCGGGCGCGATTTGCTGAACCTCCTGGGCAATGACCCCGAAATGCGGATAATCGGTTTCTTCCTTTAATCGTTCTGCAATTCCCGGTTTAAATTTCGTGGTATCTTTCCAATCGTCCCTGCTTTTTGGAAATTTGTGTACAACACCATATTTGTCGATGATGGTGACAGAATCCTTTAGTCTGCTTTCACCAATCATTTTATAGGAAACACCCCTGAGACCCAAAACCATTTCCAGCGGGTTTTTCAGATCTTCTATATTTTCGTAAAAGCTGAGATCGGCCCCTGAATGAAACCCTCCGCGTCCGAAACGGTAACCATCGCCCCGGTCCCAGGCGTTGAAAAATAACCCGTACTGATCCTGAACAATGTTGCTCAGCTGAAGTACGTGGTTCACCTTTACAAGATTCGACCACGAATAGGCGCCATACGACTGGGTGTACTGATAGGTAAATCCGTTTGGCTGCATGTTCAGGCCGAAGCCGCCAATATTAAGGCCGCCGATGATTATATCGCCACTGGGAAAGACCTTGATGGCCCCGCCCTGCGAAAATCCGGTTATGGTGATTATGAAAAATCCTATAACCTGTAAAAAACGTTTTTTCATTTCTTCTGAGGTTAAATTATTGAGCCTACTCCGAAAAGTCCGATCAACTGGATCCTGAGCGGAGTCGAAGGATGCAAACACTTGATAATAAGGACACTTCGACTTCGCTCAGTGTCCGGTTTTCCGTTAAATTACCTTTTCGGAGCAGGCTCATTATTCTTTGTTTCCTGTAGGACCTGCCAGATTATTGGAAAATAAATTGGGATTTGCTGTGATCGCCCGCGCCGAAAAGGTGCTCCCCGGCAAAAGCGTGAATCCCTGATCCAATAAAATGTAATCCTCTGCCCAGATTGTCACATTGCTGTTTTCGGGGATCACGCCTTCATGCCCTGCTCCTCCGATCCTGACAGATTTATGAACTTTATACAATTCCTCATCCTGGGTGTTTATTGACATTGGCCAGTATTCAAAATTAAATCCCTGCTGCAGTTTGTATGACCTGATCCAATCTATATCGAACCCTTCGCTCAGATCAACCGGGAATGGATTGTTGACCAGTGACAAGCTAATCTGAAGCTCCTGCGGTGCGGCATTTTCTACGTCAACACAAGTAAACACGCTTCGGGAAGGGTGATCATACGGGCTTATCCAATTTTCATTTGTTGTATATTTAAATCCGTTGGTCCATTTCCCATTCAGATAAAAATTAACCTCCATGGGGAGCCATTCAACGGCAAAAATAAGGTCTCTTTGCACAAAGGGCTCGTCAAATTCAAGGACTTTGCACTCAAGCGTCATTGTTTCAAGGGAAATTGTCGGATTCCGTATCACCGTTTGCCGGAAAATACGATCATCAGGTTCGGTTGGAATATATTCGAACACATCAATTTCATCATACTGGTTGGTGCCCGACCAATAATCGCGTCCCCATAACCAAAAGCATGGCTGCAGGTGGACCTCCCGGGGCAACCGGCATTTCATCTCAAGATACCCATATTGTATAAGCCCCTTCGACTGAATAAAACCACTGGAATATTTCAGGTATGCATTCAGGCATTCAATGGAATCATCTTTCCACGCTTTCAATCTCAATAAGCCACTGTCGACCTGCACATTTCTCAGCGCATCTTTGAAATAAGCTGAATCACTCATGCCATGGCAGTACATATTTGACACTTTCCATTTATTGCGGTCGATGTTCAGCGAATCCTGGTTGAATTCATCACTGAACCGGTCGATTTGGATCCATCCGGGCGATTTCTGATCGCTTACTGCTTCAATGTGATCACGAACCGGTGGTTTTTGTATAAAGCACCGGAAATCCTGAGCATCGGCGCACCATGATGATCCTGCAATTGCAATGAAAAGTAGCAAAGTTCTCATGCGGCTAATTTCTGGTAAGCTCCTGAAAAACCTCTTCAAGTTTCTGTTCTTCACGCTGAAGAGAAAGAACAGTGAACGTATTATCCACGGCAAACTTAAACACATCGGCCCTGATATCACGGCCTGATGCAGCGGTGATCTGCCACACCGCCGATTGCTCCTGCCCGCTACTATTCATTTCCTTCAATATTCGATATTCGATATTCGATATTCGATATTCACTGGAGGTCTCAGGAAGCGAAACGTCAAGTACCCCCGGAATGTTTTTCAACAGCACTGCCGATACCGGCGATCCGAACTCAACCCGGATAACAGATTGGGATGAAGCCAGGTGCTGAAGGTTCTGCGTGGTGTCGTCGGCAACGATGCGTCCATGGTGAATGATGATTGCGCGGGTGCATATGGCTTCTACCTCCTGCATGATATGTGTCGACATCACCACGGTTTTGGTTTTGCCAACTTCGGTGATCAGGCGCCTGATTTCGAGCAATTGATTGGGATCGAGTCCGGAGGTTGGTTCATCCAGGATCAGTACTTCCGGATCGTGTATCATTGCCTGGGCAAGTCCAACACGTTGCCGGTATCCCTTTGAAAGCGCGCCTATTTTTTTGTGCTGCTCGGTTTGAAGTCCGGTAATTTCGACCATCTCCGATACCCTCCCCGAAATGTTTCCCTTCAGCTGATGTGTGCCTGCGATAAAACTGAGAAATTCCCTTACATAAAGATCAAGGTAGAGTGGATTGTTCTCAGGCAGGTAACCCACTTTTTTTCTCACTTCAATGCTCTGTTCAAGCACATCAAAGCCACAAACTGAAGCATCGCCCGATGTAGGGGGGATGAAACAGGTGAGAATTTTCATCAGCGTACTTTTCCCGGCGCCGTTAGGGCCCAGCAGCCCGGTAATTCCTCCTGGTTTGATATCAAGCGAAATGGAATCAAGCGCTTTCTGGGCGCCATAAATTTTGGTGATATTGTTTATAATGATCGACATAATCGGGAATGATGGAAAACTATGTGCAAAGGTATGGAAAAATATGAGGAAGAAGGAAGTTGGCAAGTTGGCAAGTTGGTAAGCTGGTAAGTTGGTAAGTTGGTAAGTTGGTAAGCTGGTGGACAAATGGGTGGGGGTTTTTGTTTCATCAGGGAGTTAGTCGTGATGGGATATGGTTCTTTTCCAATAGGTGAGCAGGGTATAGAAAAAGAGCATTTCTCCCGATGCAAACAGCCACCAGTTGAAATGACGGGGAACGTATTGCAGCCCGATCAGCGCAAATTCCGTGGCCGGAAGAGCCTGGATCAGGTGAAGTGTATAGTCGATGGTATAAGCCACAATCGTTATGACCGACCCTGTCACAAGGATTAGCCACTCAAAAGGGCTGATGTTTGATTTTCCGGTCCGCGATTCGGCGTACACGATTAAAACAGCCAGCGCGATCATTGTGATTGAATTGATAACCGGGGCGATAACCGGTCCGATCCAGGCAACCGGGATCAGAAACAGCAAATCCCACTCCAACAAGGTTGATGGCCAGCCAACAAGGAAGTACAGAAAGAGATAGTAAAAGATATCCCAGATGGCGAATGCATAAATAAAAAAGGCAAAGCGGACGATCGGCTTCTTTACCGCAATACATCCGATGCTGATCAGCATAATGATCGTAGCAGCCTCCCTGAACAATTCAGTGATGGCTATTTGAGCGCTGAGCGCTTTTAGCGGGAAGGAAAAACCTTCGGGATACCACACCGCCCTGAGATAAACGACAACGGCGCTCTCCATATAGCCCATGGCCAGGGCGAACAGGCCGACCCATAACAGCATCGGGCCAAAAGTTTTGTTTGTTTTGTTCATGTGAATCATGAGTTAAAAAAGTGTACACATTGATCAGAAATTACTTTTCCTACTTCCATTCATTGCAGTTGGCTTTAGCCAACTTTCAAAGATTGATGCAATTCAAAGGGCTTCAGCCCCATTTGTTTTAGTCAGCTTTAACTGACTAAAATAAATAGTCCCTCATTTGCCTTATAATCTCTTTAGCAGTCAGCTAAAACTGGCAGTCAGCTAAAGCTGACTGCAATAAATAGTCCCTCATTTGTACTTTTAGTCCTTAATTTGTACTTTGCACTTTGCATTTTGAATTTTGCACTTTACATTCTCATCCCCCATTCGCCAGCCTGATAAACCCCTTCAGGTGATCCTTGATCTTTCCGGCAAGAAAGTATGGCAGGTTTAGCAGGTAGAATTTTTTCCCACGGATGGTCTGGGTTTGTTGAACGGTCAGTTTTCCGGCATACAACCTTACGGCAAATGAATGTGGCGCCAGGTCAATGAACTGGTGTAACGACCTAAGCCGGCCGGGTTCACCCGATTTGACCACCACCGGAACAGCCAGGTCGTCATAAGGTATAATAAAGTCGACTTCGGCGGTCGATTGGGCCTTATTCCTTACCCAGAATGTGAGGACAGGTTGTGTCTCAAATCCATAACTGTTTATTCCGGCAGTTGAAAGACCGACATTCTCTTTTTCCTGTTTGAACGGGCGCTCAGTTGCAAGCATTTCCTGCCCCACTGCCTGACGGGCAATCTGTCCTTCGAAAATAGCGTTCATATCGTGCGACCGGAAAAGGGGTTTCTGAATGCCTGAGAAATAGTTCACCAGCCCGGTGTCGAGCATCTGGATACGTGGAAACTTCATTTTGTCGGGAACCAATGGCATCCCGGCCGCGGTGACCGGGTGAAGCAACCGGAGCAGGAATGCCTGTTCAAATGTTCTGAAAACCCGTCCGATTTCACGACTGCCTTTTTCGAGGTTGCCGAAGCGGTTGAAACTGATCCGGGTGGCCGCGTATGGATATGTATTTTGAAGGACCTCCAAGGTTAATTCACGGCTTTTGGCGCCAGTGGTAATATCCTCTAAACGATGAATGAACCCGCTTTCAATCTTCTCATAAATGTTTTTCAGTCCTGTGAGATGTCGGGTCGCCGCATATTCACTCATAATTTCGGGCATTCCGCCAATCAGGGCATAGAGATGAAAGTAATTCAACAGTTTTTCGTAGGCATAATTGGGAACCGGCACCTCGCGAAACGCCCCTATCGCGGGAAGATCATCCAGCGCCAACAGGAATTCTTCGAATGAAAAGGGATGCAGATAATGAGCCTGCATCATTCCGCTTTCAGGATCTGTCAGACTGGCCAGCGCTGAGGTCATGATTGATGAAGTTGCAACGACCAGCGGCCCTTTTATTCCAATATTCCCATTTGCAGGATCAACCTCTTGATTACCCGTCCCCTTGTCCCCCCATTCACCTGTCCGCCCGTTCACCTTTCCACCTTTCCGCCCGTCCGCCTGTCCGCCTGTCCGCTCGTCCGCCTGTCCGCATGTCCACCTCTCCAGCCACCTGATCGCTTCCGGGCATTTGTACAGTTCATCCAGCACGATCAGCGTTCCATTTCCCCTGATCTCTTTCCCTTTCAAAAAACTGATTGCCTTTAGCGTTTCTTCAGCGGGAACATCAAAGTTAAATATTGCACGGTCAACAGCTGTCTCCAGGTCAAGGTGAATCCAGTTGCTGAATTTTCCCGCAAAATCCCTGATCAGCGTTGTTTTACCGGCCCCTTTGGCGCCAAAAAGGCAAAATGGCCTGCTGCGCGAAAGATCTTTCATCAATAACCGTTGAAACATTTTTTATTTTTTGAAACCGTTTAATTTTCAGAGATGGTTTAAATTTTATCAAATTCCTGGCTTATAGTGACCTCACCCCGGCCCTCTCCTTGAAGGAGAGGGAGACCCTTTACCTGAATGCTGCAAGTGATCATTTTATATGATTTTTCTGATGGCACAATCATCGATCTTTTTATAAACCACAAGTCAGTTTTCGGACTTTTACATAATTTATCTAGTTTATATTCAACGATATATGATAAATGTTCTGGTCGAGCATCTCCCTCCCCTCCAAGGGGAGGGTTGGGGAGAGGTCATTTTTCAAACGTGATATCATATTTTTCAAAACAAGATGTGTATAAAGAGTAGCCCTTGCAGGGGAAGGGGATGTCCTGCCAAACCAGACTTCTTAAATTCACTTTGCCGGGCATTTAGGTTTACCATTTTTTTCATACGCAAACACCCGGAGAAACACCACTCCTGTCATTTCTGGCCTTTGATGCCGGGGTTGTTTTCCATAAACATGAGATGTTGCTTTACGAACCGCAGATCAGCATAGGTCACGGTATCACCCATCAGGTATTTTATCTCTCCTGTCGTTTTATCAGGATTTTCCGCCATAAATTGCAGGATATTCTGAATTTTTTCCGCTGATAACAATTCGTTCAATTTAATTTCACCACTTCCTACATAACGATTAAGATGACTTTCAATGGTAGATTTAGCCAGGGTTCGTTCGGCAGCAATCTCTGCGATGGTTTTTCCCGATCTGAACATCTCAAAACTCAACCTGTCAGAATTTCCTTTCATCTGATTTTTCTTCTCTTCAACAGGAATCTCTTTTTGTATGGGTATAATATGATGGTCGGTGCAATATTTTTTAATGATGCTGATGATCTCCATGCCAAACCGGTTTACTTTGGCCTGACCTATTCCTTTGATGGTTTTCAATTCAGCCAGGGTGACGGGCAACTTGTTTAACAGTTCAACCATCGATTTTTGTGGTAAAACCATATAGGCAGGGATTTCATTGTCGTCGGCCAGGTTTTCGCGCCATTTCCTAAGTTCAGTATAAAGCGCCGGATGGTTGATGTTTTTTGGATACGATGGTTTAGACTCCGTTTTATTTTTTGCAGCGGGGCGGAAATCAATTTCGGCATTTGATCTCATCTTGATATAGGATATGGTTTCAAATCCGCCCAGGCAATTTTCGAGACATGACAACCTGATAAACACCTCTTTCTGCATGTTCTCCAACGCCTCGGCTAAGAGTTTCCTGACGGCCTTGTTATCTGTGTCGAAGTTAAACTTGTCGGGAAAAGCTGAGAGCAGCAATTTTATGTTTGTGGTAAAATAGGCGGCGGCTTGTCGGGTTCGCTCCTGCAAACCCGGATTTTCTTCAGGAAGCAGATCGGAAGTCATGAATTTTGCCAGTTGCGATTTGAATTTTTCAGCAACCTGAAAAAGCTCTGTCTCGCATTGGTCCCTTTTTGCCTTTAAATCAGAAATCATTGCAACATCCAGAATCTTTGAATTTTCACCGGCAAGTTTCAGCAAATGATCAAATCTGTATCTGATAAGTTTAAAATCAAACAGTTCGAAAAACAGATCTTTTTGAAAAAGGTATCTTGACTCGAAGAGTTTGTCGGCTCCGGGTTCTCTTTGCTGCGCATCGTGCGAATAATTCGATACGATTGCATCTGTTTTTATTCCTGATGCCGAGATGGGGGTGCTTAATACAATACCATTGAAAGTTCGGCAACGGCTTAATGCAACATAAACCTGTCCATAGGCAAAGGCGGCATTGGCATCGATGATCACCTTCTCAAAGGTAAGCCCCTGACTCTTATGAATGGTGATTGCCCAGGCTAATTTAAGTGGAATCTGGGTAAATGTGCCCACTACCTCCTCCTTTACTTCTTTGGTTTCTTCATCAAGGGTATATTTTACATTTTCCCAGGTCAGCCGGCCGACTGCTATTTCGGTGCTGTCGGAGGGACATTTTACATACACGAATTCATCTGTAATCCGGGTAATTTTCCCGATTTTACCATTATAATATTGTTTCGCAGGCGCTAAATCGTTTTTAATGAACATGACCTGGGCACGGGGTTTCAGCTCCAGCTCTTCTTCGGTAGGAAAAGCGTAGGGTGGAAAATCGCCCTCAACGACTGCTGAAAAAAAAGCCGAATCGCCGGGAATCTCCTCCAGTTTGGCCATATTCATGTCAAAAGCAAATGCATTGTGGGTGGTAAGCGTAATGTATCCTTCATTATCAGCGGGGTTAAATCGCGGGATGTGCCGTGAATTTATCGCCGATATGGTTTGATGATCAATTTTATTTTCCCTGACTTTGTTCAGGAGTGAAATAAAATATTCGTCTGATTGCCTGAAAATCTCTTTTAATTCAATCGTAACCGGATTCGTTTTTTTCAACGCATGGCTTTCAAAAAAATATACGCTTGGGTAATATTCTTTTAAAATATCCCACTCATTCGCCTTGATCACCGGGGAGAGCTGATGTAAATCGCCGATCATGAGCAATTGCACCCCGCCAAAGGG
>Ga0247842_10005238_pt1 | contig 15513 bp, 14 predicted proteins | sample LaCruzMarch2015__3_FD_192411 | JGI IMG/M metagenome (GOLD analysis project Ga0247842, IMG submission 192411) | Freshwater microbial communities from meromictic Lake La Cruz, Castile-La Mancha, Spain - LaCruzMarch2015_19m | ecosystem: Environmental > Aquatic > Freshwater > Lake | place: Spain...
ACCCCGCCCCGCCCCCCATCGCCCCAGGCCGTTCCTTCCATATTCCAGCCATCCGCAGCGTTACTGTACCGTTACCGTCAGCATCCGTCCCGTGACAGTCCCGTGACCGTCCCGTGACCGTCACGCCAGCCTATTCCATTATGGTTGCCATCATTGGCATTGTTAATCTTCCGGCTGCGGCGCCCTGCATAAGCGTTGCAGCGTTCCTTATCGTCATTGTTGTTAATCAGCCTTTTTTTCTTTTTGGTGAAACCAGTTTCGCTGTTTCAACATTGTCGCCAAGCTGTATCACGTTGGTGTGATATCAGGCCTTTTAAGACCCTCTTCGAAGGCTACCATGCTTCGATGTTCGTTCTGCTGTATGAGGCCTGGGGAACGGCGCAGGACAAGCGGGAGTGCCGCGCCGCAGGTAATGATCAGGCGGACGCTGGACACTCCCGCGGGAAAGGAACGCTCCACCCATCCACCCCGGAGGCATTCTCTGAAGTAATCAATATGGTTGGCGGATTTATTTACCCCATCTGGAAACAGCAGTTAGTTAATCGCTCATGTGGCTGAACGCTGCTGCCTGCCGCCGTCCGCCGCTCCGCGGTGGGCCGCTCCGCTTGCCGGAACGGCCGCAGGCCCGGTTCCGCTCACCGCCCAAGCGCCGCAGGTAATAGGGAGCGGCGCGGGCGTTGGCTCCACCGTCGCAGCTCTCGAAGGGAGCGGAAATGCCCGGTCGGAACTGGGTCGCACCCGTGAACTAAGCGGGCGCTGCTGGGCATTGGCGGCGTGCTCTCGCTTCGCTCCGCTTACGCCCCCGTTGCCCGCGCTCTCCGCTCCATGATGCGGCAGGCGCAAAGGGAGCCGCTCATTGCGCTTCGCCGCCGTCACCGGTGCTCGCCGTCCGGCCTGCGGCGCCATGATGCTATTCATTCCGCTCCATTCATTCGCAGGCTCATGATATTCCGCTTCATGATATGACGCATCATCCCGCCTGCATTTCCGCGGGGGTCAGCCACATCAGCTATTTATGCTGTTTCCTGTTCCCAACCCAATCCCCAAAGTACGAACGAAGAGAGGCAGCCGCGCCAGTAATAAGCCGGGCGCGGCTGATTGTAAAACCCTATCCTCTATTTCCCCTCCCCATCCCCGTTTCTTTATTTTCTTTCCTGTTCTTTTTCACGTTGGTCAGGCTGCATGGCTATTTAAGTATTGTTCTTTGCCGCCGTTAAGCGGAGGCATCTCCATCCGCAGGCCACAGGAGAACGTACTTAAGGTAGTGTCACCTTACCTTTTTCCGGAGCCTGATTATATTCCCGCAAAACCGATATGCAAGGGGCAAGGGCTGAAGCCTAAAAATAAAAAAAGTTCCCTTGCCGGGCCGTCCAACGTCCATCGCCTATCCGTATGTCTCGTTTCGAAATAACTTTTTTTATTTTTACCCCTTGCATTCGCGGCTGCGGCCGTACGTTTTGCGGGAAGAGTGCTCCGCTAAGAAAAAGGTAAGGGTAAGAATGAAAAGGAGGTCGGTTTTGAAAGGTAAATGCGGCAGGTCAGCCAAATGTAAGCGGCTCTGTGTCGAGTCCTGCCATTGCCCCCTGGGCGAGGAGCGCAGGTTGTTATTGTTGAAACAGCGCCGACAGCTTCGCAGGTCGATCGCCAGGGTATCTTGTAAAGGAGGCAATATGTCCATGTCGCTTGTCACCGAAGCGGTCCTGACAGCAGACCGCTTCGAAATGACCGAGGTTAAAAAGGATGATGATAGCTTCGTTATCATCAATCGCTGGCTACGGGATGATATCTCAAAGGCTAAGGTCATTATCCTCAGTGCTGCCGAGGCAAAGGCCCTGGTCGTATTCCTTAATCAGTTTATCCATTAGCCCGGCCGCCTTGCCCGTGGGCGTTATCACGGGCATAAATCTATTTAAGGAGAAATTACTAATGGCCACCAACGGTTCACGCTTTCACATCGAGATAAACTCAGTCAAGGTCGATGAAATGTCCGTCCGCTTCAATATCTTCGGCGACACGCTCGCCCAGGTCACCGCTGATCTGGAGCAGGTTATCGCTTATTGCACCGGCCAGGCCGATATCCCCAGGCCTCCTACCGCCGTTCCCGCAACGGCCCCCAAAGCGGCGGCGCCGGTCGCCACTGTTCCAAAGCCCGCACGGCCGGCCGCTCAGGCTCCGGCCAAACTGTCCGACCAGGCCGGCGCCTGCTGCGCCTGCGGCAGCGATTCCCTCGAATGGGTCACCGGCTCCCGTAAGGACAATGGCAAACCCTTCGCCGCTTACAAGTGCCAGGAATGCGGCAAATGGCAGCCAGAGGCTAAGGTATGAGCGCATTAATGTCGCTTATTAAACGAGCTGAGTCCGAATTTTTCCCCTGGGTAATCGAGTCTGTCGTTATCGAGGACGATGCCCAGCTCAAGAACATGAGCGACCTGCTGGGCATCGGGAAAAACATCGCCAACTCCCTTGAGTCCGCCCGCAAGGCGGATAAACAGCCTCACCTGGATGCCGCCAAAGCGGTGGACGACCGCTACAAGCCGCAGCAAAGCAGGGTACTGCTGGCGGTCAGCAGGCTCGACTCCGCCGTCTTGGCCTATTACAGGAAAAAGAAGGCCGAGGCCGAGGCGCTTCTCAAACAGCAGGCCGAGGAATTTGAGGCCCTGCACAAGGCGGCCGACGCTCTACAGGTACAGCAAATGCAGGCAAATGTGGCCCGTGCCGAGGAATGTGCGCAGACCGGCGAAGTATTCGAGCCTATCCCTTTATCGCCTTTGCCGCAACCGGAGGAGCTTGTCGCCCGGCCGCCCGGCCGCACTATCCGGGGCAACATGAGCGCCACTTCCGTGCTCGTGAGTTACGATTATCAGATCACCGACGAGGACGCGGTGCCGCGTGACCTGTGCAGCCCGGACATCAAGAAAATCAAGGCAAGACATCATTCCGGCGTCAAGCTCATCCCCGGCGTCCTCATCACCCCCAAACCCTACACTTCAACGAGGTTAGGCTGATGCCCAAAAGGAAAGAGGCAACCCGAGGCCAAGCTATGACCTACACCTGCCCGTACTGCTGCTGGTCCCTGCCCGAGCCGGACCCGTCTGACTACCCCGACACCGAGCAGGGCCAGGATAACCTCGCCGCCGACTACGCCTACTTCGAACTGGAAAAAGAACGGCACGCCTGCCGCCGTCTCGCCCGCGCGTTACCCGCGCCGCGCATCGAATACCTGCCCTTATAAGGCTTTGTTTTCCAAATCAAATCCCCCGGAGGCGGCCCGCCCGGCCGCCTCCCACCCAGCCCCCAGGCCCTTTTCCGCGATCAAATCACTGCCCCGCTCCGGCTTTCGTCCGTCCCGCCTCCTGAATTGTTTCCCAAAATAAAAAAACAATTGATGCATACATCAGCAGACTCCCACGAGCTATTTTTGCAATACATGTCTGAATCTCCAAATCCTAACGCTGATTCTGCGATTGAGTGGGGAATTATTGGAGATTTATCGGAAGAAGTAAATGCGCAGAAGTTCACTTTGCAACCTTCAGCATTGAAAATTAGTGGCTATTATTCTTTAAGTTCTAATCCAATGTTATTCGCTATCGACAACAATTATTATGCAAATAATCATAATGTTGCGTCCCATTATAAAAGTATATCTGTGGCTCGATCACAAGGGATGTTTTGGTTTATCAGGGATTTCAGTGTAAACAAGATTGAGTATCGACATCCAGGAAAGTAGTATAATTGCGTTGCCATGCCGGAAATCAAGTCCTTCGGTGATTATAAGGTCGATAACCATAATTGGATCACGTTATCTTCAGGCGAATATTACCCTGATATCCTGAAAGACGCTTGTGAGTTATACAAACCAATTCTCGTTTTATTTGGCCAAATGCTTAAGACATCCGAGTCTTCAGTCGCTTTGTTGAATCAGATTTCTGAAGTGCCTGACGGCTGGATGCGTGTGCAATTGTCTAGGGTTTTCAGAAAGTATGTTAGCCCGGAGACTCCTGTTGAAATGTTGAAGAAGAAAACCCAAGTTAAGGAAATCTGCGAGCATTTCGGTCATGGTTTTCGTCCTATACAGCAAGTACAATCTGCGTACCAGACTCGTCCGATACCCGACGAAGCTCTGTGCGCGGTGTTGTGGGAATATAAGGATCGCGGTAAGAAAGGCTATGATCTTACAGAGAAATTCTTTTCCGTTTTTCGTTCCTCCTTCCCCTTTTTGCCTATCAAAGGCCCAGAACGGGCTGGCAAGGACATTTTATTAGGCGAGATTTTTAAAGATTATCCAAAACCTACTCGCCCAGTCGATTTCTTGATATATGATACTAATAATAAAGATATTTTGGCTATTGGATTAGCCAGATACGATTCGGACAGAGGCGGCTCCCAGGAAGATGATAGAACGGGCGGCTATCATAACTGCGCGGACGAGATAATTGGCTATGCAAATAAACACAATATGAAAACAAAAGTCATTTTTATTAATGATGGTCCGGGTCTACTGCTTGGCTCAATGTGGGATGACTACGGTAAAATTGAAAAAAGTTGGCCTGGCAAAATAATGGTGGCGACTCTTCGCATGGTTCCCGTACGTCTAACCATAGATTGGTTACGAAGCTGATTTTCTGGTATGTAGGAGTTTTAAGTTGGCAACAGGGCTTTCCAAGACTAAATGGAATGGCAATTTAGGGATTGTCGATCATATGCCTGCCAATGGTATGTCGGGTGTTTCTCTTTCTTATGCTGGCAAACAAGCCGAAGCCGACATTCTTGACGCATCCCCGGCTCAAATAGCTACATGCTGGAACCCAGCTTCTCCGGCTACAAACCCTATAGTAAATCGTTTATATTTAGGAGACAATCTTCCCATACTTGCTTTGTTAAAAACCGATCCGACAATTCAAGGAAGAGTTAGGCTTGTTTATATTGACCCTCCTTTTTCTACCAAAGGTGTTTTTCAATCACGTTCTCAAATCGATGCATACCAGGATTTGCTTACCGGCTCACAATATATTGAGTTTATGAGGCAGAGGTTGATATTTCTGCGTGAGTTGTTGGCGGCTGATGGTTCAATCTATGTTCATTTGGATGAAAATATGGTTTTTTACATAAAAATTATTATGGATGAAGTATTCGGCCGTCAGAATTTTCGTAATATAATCACTAGGAAGAAATGTAATCCAAAAAATTATACTAGACGGACCTATGGAAATGTTTCCGACTATATACTTTTTTATACAAAAACGGATGATTATGTCTGGAATCGGCCTCATGTTGCATGGACTAGCGATAGTATATTAAAAGAATATTCTTATACCGAGGCGAATACTGGGCGTCTATACAAAAAGGTTCCGATCCATGCTCCGGGGACTCGGAATGGTGAAACGGGAAAACCGTGGCGTGGAATGAGTCCACCGCCTGGTAAGCATTGGCAGTTTCCACCCACGACGCTAGACGAAATGGATGCACGCGGCGAGATATATTGGTCTCCTAATGGTAATCCAAGAAGAAAAGTATATCTGGATGGAAGCCAGGGTATCCCGGTCCAAGACATATGGTTGGAATGTCGCGATGCCCACAACCAAATGATTAGAGTAACGGGCTATCCCACTGAAAAGAATCCTGAGTTGATCAAGCGAATAGTGGCAGCTTCATCGAACGAGGGTGATATGGTGCTCGACTGTTTTTCCGGTTCTGGTACTACATTGTCTGTTGCTTCGTCGCTTGGCCGCAATTGGATCGGCGTTGATGACAGTACCGAAGCTATTGCAACTACGTTGCGTCGTTTCGCAAATGGCCTTAATCGCATGGGTGACTTTGTTTCCTCAAAGGAAGCGGCTGAAGAGCAATCGGCATTTTCTTTGCCGGGTGAGTCCGCAGTAACGGATTTCTCAATTAATTCGGTGGCTTCCAGACACGATGAACTGAATGCAATCATCGCTCAGTGGAAAAAAGATATTGATAGGTTCGACGCCTAGTCGTACAATTGCAAACCACAAATTGGAGGTTCAGTTGCGTGGATAGGCATGATTGGTTTGACTTGTTGACACACAGCGGCTGCCAATGATTGATCCTATATTGCCTCTTTCAATCAGTATTGCCGAAGGAAAAGGAGTATATGCCTTTTTCTTGGGTTCAGGCGTTTCCATGGAGGCAGGTATTCCCACTGGCAGCGACATCTTTTGGGAAACGATTCGCTTAATACGCCATGATGGTTCGCAACAGACTGATGACATAGCGCAGCTGGCGGACTGGCTAAAGACAAGCGAGTACGCTAATTACACTTATGCCAACATTCTGCAAGCTCTATTTCCTTCCATTGGTGAAAGGCATCAGTTTCTCGCAAAGCATTTTGCGGGTCAGGATCCAGGCCCTTCCCATCGTGCAATTGCTGAAATGGTAGCTAAAGGTTTCATCAAGGTGATAATAACGACCAATTTTGATCCTCTAATGGAGAGAGCGCTTGATGAGAGGAAGCTGCCCTATTGCGTGGTGGCTTCAGATGAGGATGTCCAGAATGCAACGCCGGTTGAACATTCAAATTGCTGGATAATCAAATTGCATGGCGACTATCAACGGCAGAGTATAAGGAACACGCCGTCTGAGCTCGCCAGCCTTGCTCCGGCCATTGCATCAAAGTTCAAGGAAATAGCTGACAGGTATGGGTTAGTCGTCATTGGTTATGCGGGGGCGGATGAGGGGGTAATGTCGGTTCTCAGGAATAGATTTCCTCGCTATACTCTCTACTGGCTGTCGCGATCTGGAAACGTAAATGCTGACGTCAAATCACTAATTACGAATCAGGATGGACGGATAATGCAAGATCGTAATGCGTCATCTTTTCTATCGGCGCTAATGCGCAGGGTGGAGTCTTACGCAGTAGCCCCTGGCGGCGATACTGTAAACGATGTGATCCGTTTGGTAAGGACTATAGCACATAAAAATGACACCATCATGTTTAAGGATGAATTGAAGCGACGACAGAAATATCTGGCTCAATCGTGGCCAGAGATTTATGAGAAATTCAAGCCTGCGGCCGCTAGAATTTCAATAGAAGAGATGACCAAAATAGCAGTCGGCACATTATCGTCATTTTCAGAGTATGCCGACGGCCTGCTAGGAATGTGTCTTGTTATTCTTGAGTACAACCGGTTATCGTGGCTTGATGATTTATTACAGGTTTTCCAATATTTCTGGGATATGTTTGAAAACATAGACAAACAACCCGGAAGTCATTGGTCTGAATTGGAGGTAATTCCAATCGCTTATGCTGGCTTTATGTGGTGGGTGATGTGTTCGTATGCAATCAATAATCAGCAGTGGACTGCTGTAAAAAAGCTTTGTGATTATAGGGTATACAGATATAGTGAAAGGTCATCGATAGCACTCAAGGACTACAAAAGTTTTACAATGAGATCTCTATGGACCCACTACCAAAAGGAAGCTCTGCGCGTTCAAACCCAAAAGGAATTTATTTTCGATTTCTTTCAAAATAATGAAAGATTCAGGGAGTCATTAATTCAGGCGAATTTCATTCTGGGGCTTCTTGCAGTCAAAGAAGGAAGTCGCTTCCAGCCTTGGTTCCGTCTCTTTTCATACTATGAGGGGCTGAGTAGAGCTGCAGATACATTGAAACATGATTTTATTTTTACATCTGCCCTTGCTGAACACCTATTTGGCGAGACCTATGATATATTTACATCTGAATTCGCAAAACGCTGCGATGAACTATATACTCATTTTTCACAATCGTACTTGTTGGAGACGGATTCTCCCCGGAATATTTTTGCTACACAGCCTACTTAACTATAGCTATGATAGTTGCACTCCACCGGAATTTACAGCAAACTCCTGTCAGAAGGGCTTGTTTTTCAAAATTATTTCACTGAGCAAATACTCTGCCGCAAATTCGCTTTGAAGCTCCTGTTATTGCTAACATTTTGCTAACGGATTAATAAATATTGAAAAACATGGGTTAATATTTACGATCAGAGAGGGTTTTTCTAAAATAGTACAAATGTACTAATATGAACGTATGGCCACCTATTAATAGCCTGTTGCTCAGACTCATAACCCGAAGGTCGCAGGTTCAAATCCTGCCCCCGCTACCAGAAATTGAAACTAAAATGCCCGTCTTGCGAGTTTACATAAGACGGGCATTTTTATTTTGGCTAAAGAAAACGTAAGAGATTAATTATGAAACGAGGGTGTTAACTACTTTAGAAGTTTTAATAAATCGTCTGGCGAGACGTCCGCGGCCTCGAGTATGCGATCCAGTGTACCGGTATCGATGCTTTTGTGATCCGGTACGACCACCTGGGCAAATGGAGCATCCCGGCGCAAAATAATATGGCTACCCTTCTGCCGTTTAAAGTAGAACCCGACCTTTTTTAATGCTTTAACTACCTCTTTGCCGGATAGGCCCCGAGGTAGTTTGCTCATTTGGCGGCAACCTCAAGCTCCACCATGTCTTTGCCAATCTCGGTCGGGACTGGTAAACCGTCCTCAAGCAGTGCTTCCACGTATACTTCAATGGCCTCTTTGATGTTCTTAAGTACCTTCTTCCTGGTATCACCCTGCGAGACACAGCCTCTTAACGCGGGAGCGTACGCTATATAGCCTGATTCACGGCCTTTTTCAACTATAACTGTGTAAATCATATGAAAAATTATATCAGGGGGTGTTGATAAAGGACAATTTATATGCCAATACAAGGTGCTGCCGTTTTACGGAGAAAGGTCATTACCACCTGGCGTGGTGCTCTTCCGCCCAGCCGATCATGTCGTTGACCTCGATCTTTTCCCCGTCGTCCGTTATCATCGTCCCGCTGTAGCGGCCGAACATCTGGTGCACTTCGCTGGCGAGGATGCCCACGTCGATCTTGGCCACGCGCTCGAAGAAGGGCTTGAACTCCAGCGTGAGCCGCCCATCGGGCGAGGTCATCATCCAGGGCTTCTTGAAATCCTTATTATCATATTTGAAGTCTATCTTGCCCAGCTTGTGCACTTTCCCGTCCAGGATGATGGCGTTGTCGTTCAGTTCGGGACTGTTGCCGATGCCGTCACCGGCATTAAGGCCGATGGTCCGGCCATCCGGCAGGAACTGCGAGAAACTGGCCCAGATCCAGAACGAGCGGTAGGGCCAGACGCCTACGCCCCAGTCCAGCGTAGCCAGGCACGTGTCCGGACTTATGCGGTATGCCTTCAGCTTTTTCGCTCCGTTTGCTCCGGATTCGTCCCACCCGTACTCGATTGTGCCTTCGGCCGGCATGCAGTTTACCTTGCGGGTATAAAAGAAGCGCCTGTTCTTATAGGGGAAAATGCTGACCACCGATTCATGGCCGTCGCCTAAATGAAGGTTGACGTCTGCGGAGATGCCGGAACCGCCGAAGCCGGGCCAGCTTATTTCCAGCCTGCGCTCACTGTCGCTGCGGGTAAAGAAATCGAGGTGCAGGCTGCCTTTCTTATAGTGGCAGTCGCCGGAGGTGCTGTTGCGCGGTAGTTCGATGCCGCTGCCGAAAGGGATGCTCAGCGTCTGCTCATGATACTGCCCGGTGGTGAAATCCAGCACATAGGCAAAGACCGGCCCCAGATAGCCCACGCTGCTGAGCGTGAAGGAGAAGAAATGGGTGGGCGTGGTGATGCCGAAATACTGCCAGCGCTTGATGCGCAGCGGCTGCAGGAATTTCAGCGCATAGATATTGACGTCCTCCAGGTTGGCATCCAGCAAAGGCTGGCGCGCCCAGCCGTAATCAACCAGGTTGCCCTGCCCGTCGAGCAACGGCCCGCTTTTAGTGATCTCGCGCATGATAGTTCCCCCTATTTCAACATATTGACCGGTTTAAAAACCCGCAATAACCGGATAAAGCCCGCTTTGGCCGCCGCTATACATTTTTAGGTAAGGCTTTCCTGTCCGCCAATTCCTGCACCAGCGCTGCATGAGACTTGCGCGTGATGGGATACCATATCAGGAACGGCAGGCTGATCAGCAGGACCACCGCCGGTATTACGGCGAAAAAGAAGCGTATGCCGAACAATGCATAGGTCGTCTGCACCGCATTCGGCACATAACCGAACAACTGCAGGGCCCAACCGCAGACCGCCACGCCCAGGGCACCGGTGAACTTGGACAGGAATGCCCACAGGCCGTAATAAATTCCTTCACGCCGCTCGCCGGTCATTTTCTCATCGTACTCCACCACATCGGGCAGCATGCTCCACGGGAAAACCCACTGTGCCGAGAAGCCTATGCCGACTATCACCGCTACTAAATAGATCCATGGCGAGGGGCCATAGGGAAAGAAAAAGCCGGGTATGATGGCCGCTGAGGCAATAAAAAGCCCCAGCGCATATGCTGGGCCTTTGTTGATCTTGTCGGAAACCAGCTTGGCCGGGATGAGGAAGATACCGATTGTCACCAGCATGACCGAGAGTACAGATGAAACCTGGTCTTTCATATCCAGTTGATACTGGATGAAATAGGGCACCAGGGCAGTCAGCACTGTGAAGCTGAAGCTGCTCAGGACGAAGGCTATCATGAGGATAATAAACGGCCTGTTCTTGAAAGCGGTCAGGATCGCCTTGACCGGAGGCATTTTGGAGGGTTCCCCTGCCAGCTCAGGCCGTTCCTTGATCGACAGGGTGGTAATCAGAATGGTGGTTACAGCTATGGCCCCGAAGACCGCGCCGGTGGCGCTCCACGCCTGTTGCAGGTTCATCCCGTTGTCCTTGAAGATACCGGCCAGTATGGTGGTTAACGCTGCGCCCAGGATATAACCGACGACGCTATACACCATACGTATGGAGGTCAGGCTGGCGCGCTCGTTGTAGTCGCGGGTCAGCTCGGGGGTCAGGGCGTAGTATGGCACGCTGGTCATGGTATGGAAGGTATCCACTAGCCAGAAGCTGACCAGCACGGCAAAAAAGGCCGGTACGCCGGTCAGTCCCGCAGGCAGCGAGAACATGATCCAGGCGGCAAGGCCCAGTGGTACGGCGCCGATGACCATAAAGATCCGCCGGCGGCCGAAGCGCGAACGTGTACGATCTGACCAGTAACCGAACAGGGGATCGTTAAATGCGTCCCAGGTGATCTTGCCCACCATCAGGGCGATACCTGCCAGAGCCGGGTTGATGCCTGCCACGTCTGTATAGTAGTAGAGCAGGAAGAACTGCATGGCAGACGTGATGAGGGAAAAGCCCAGGTCGGCCAGGCCGTAACGGAATTTGGTGCCCATTGACAGTTTGTTATCGGTCATCATCTGCTGAAAGCCGTCTCCTATATTTAAATTTACCCTTCGAATTTAAAGTCGCGCTCTTTGAACAGCTTCAGGCAGGCATCCACCACATCTGGGTCGTATAACCTGCCCCTGTTCTTTGATATCTCCTCCAGTGCCTTATCGATGCCCAATGCCTGCCGGTAAGGGCGGTGTGAAGCCATCGCCTCCACCACGTCTGCAACCGCCAGTATTTTAGCTTCCAGTAGCATATCCTCACCCTTTAGCTGATTGGGATATCCTGAACCATCCAGCCTTTCATGATGCTGAAGGACAGCCTGTGCGATGGAACAGGGGAAATCCATGCTTTTTACAATGTCGTAGCCGCTCTGGGAATGAGTCTTTATCAGGCTAAATTCAATATCGCCAAGCTGCCCGGGTTTACTGAGGATATCTGAGGGAACATACATTTTCCCGATATCATGGATTGTTGCCGCTGTCGTGAGTTGATTGATGCGGTCATCGTCCAGCTTCATTTCCCTGCCGATGGCAGTGGCCAGGTCGGCCACTTTCCGCTGGTGGCCGGCAGTGTAAGGGTCTCTCAACTCCACGATTTGGACCATGGTATTGATAGCATCGTCCAGGGTTTTCTTTAGAGATGCATAGCTTTTTTCAAGTTTTTCATCGGCCAGTCTGCGCTCTGTGATATCCCTGCCCTGCCCCAGTATTGATGCTGGTTTGCCTTGCTCATCACGGATGATGCTGAACTTACATTCCGCCCAGAAGGATGTGCCGTCCTTTTTATAAAACTCCAACTCGAGAGTCAGGACGGGATTGTAGTCAGGATCAGCCTCTACCCTGGGCATTATCTCCAAAAACGCTTCAGCCACAACCTTGAGCGATTCCGGCGTGAAATACTGCTCCATCGGCATCCCCTTTATCTCCTGCAACGTGAAACCACTTTGTTTGGCCGATGCGGGACTGCAGTACACGAGCTTGAGGTTCATGTCTATGAGCCATACCCCATCCACAGTATTTTCTGCCAGCAAACGGTATTTTACCTCGCTGTCTTTTAGCAGGTCTTCCATCTGTTTGCGGTCGGTGATATCGCTGTAATAATCGAGGGTGGCGGGCCTGCCCTCCCACTCAATCAGGACGGTGCTAATCTCCACCCACCTGGTGTCACCGGCCTTGTTTACAGCCCTGAATGGATATACATTTTCAAATATTTCCCCCTTCAACCTTCTCATATGCCGTTCCATAACTAAATCCTTGCTTTCAGGATGTAAGAACTGAATGACCGATGTTGCAAGGATCTCTTCTTCTGTATAGCCAAGCAATTGCACCAGTTTGGGGTTGACCAACTTGTACATCCCGTCCTGCACTATGCCAATCCCTTCACTTGCGCCCTCAAACAATATGCGGTATTGCTGCTCGCTCTTCCGCAGCTCTTCTTCCGCCTGCTTGCGCCCGGTGATATCCGTAAGCAATATCACCTGGCTTGTGAGACGGCCACCAGAATCAGTGACGGTAGAGATGTTCAGACCATAGGTCCGCTGTTCACCGTCTCGTTCATAGATAAGTTCCTCACCCGTTTTGATCATTTTATTGAACGGCATAGCCGGATTAGACTGGTAAGGCCATAACCGTTCTATGGAAAGGCCAAGAGCATCTGAAATCCCGTAACCGATCAGTTGCTCTGCTGCCGGGTTCAAGTCCAATACGCGGTTCTGCTTATCCAGAACTATTATGCAATCTCCGATGCGTTCAAAGATGACATCACGTGCAACAGGTATAACTTGCTCCAGGCGGAATTGAGGCAGGTTCAATATAAGTATGACGGCCCCAATGCAGGCCGCCCACGGTGTAATTCCCACCGAGATTTTCAGGGACGAGGTCAGGCCAATCACTTCAATAAAAGCTGTCAACAGCGGAATAATCGCAGCGATTAGTAAAAATATCCATTCCCGGCTGTAGCTGAAGCGACGGCGGATGATATTCCAGATTATGATGAAGCTGCCGGTCAGGGTCAGCGCGGCGACGTAAACCATGCAGGCCCAGTAAATAAGGCCATATGCGGGTTGAAGCGGCAGGTAAGGATTTTGGCTGTCGATACCAATCTCCGTCAACATGAGTCCATATATATTATTGGTCGAGAGTGCCACTATAGCTACGAGAGGCATGATGCTAAACAGGATGTAAACACGGCGGGTAAGTAATTTCCTGGGACCAAGGTAGTGAACGATGTAGAATAGCCAGAATGTCAGGGCTATGGTTCCCAGGGCAAGTTGCACCCCGACCAATGCTTCTTTATAAGAAGCCACAGGGAGTCCGATTTCAAAGGCGTGTGACAGCATCCAGAGAGCACATACAAATATCAGTGTCACACCGGTGAGCCTGGCCTGCCGGTTGAGGTCCCGCCAGGGGGAGTAAATAGCCAGTACCAATAAAATAGCTGCGGCTATAAATTCTGCGATAAGGCTAAGTGACCATTGCCATAGCATGGTTTCTTTTTACACAGCCTCCCAATTTCTGATAGGCAACCATCTCCTGAAGTTGGTCCGATATTTAGAATCAGGTGCCCTGCCTGAGGGCAATGATCAATACCCCTTTTCCCCCGTGTACCCCGAGCGCAGCACCCAGTTGCATGACCAGTATCTTATCTGTGGGGAACAGTTTGCCCAGGCTCAGCTTGAGCTTGCCCGCCCACTCGGGTACAGAGCTGTGCACTATAACAAGCTCCATCAAGTTGGGCTTTCCCGCCACGTACTGGTAGATGCGTTCCATGCCCTTTGAGAGAGACCTGGTAAACCCGGCGCGTGCCACCTGGCCGTCCTTGAAGGTCAGCAGGGGCTTGACGTCAAGTATATCGGCCGCGGAGGCAACAGCCTTGCTGACCCGGCCGCTCAGTGCCAGGTATTTCATGGTGTTGAACATGCCAAACATCTTTACCTGCTGTATGGCCCTGTTGGCCTCGGCCACGACTTCCGAGAGGCTGCCTCCCGCCCTGGCAACCCGGGCTGCCGCCATGGTGACCAGTCCCAACCCGGCCGAGTTGAACCTGGAATCCACTATCGCTATATCTTCCCGCCGGGCGTGCATTTCACGTGCCATGACGGCCGAGTTGTAGGTGCCGCTCAACCTGGAGGAGATATGGATAGACACCAGTTGCTGGGCTTCCTTTAACGCCCCCGTGTATACCTCTATGAAATCACCGGGAGAGGGTTGTGAAGTGGTCGGGGGCAGCGGCGACTCCTCAAGCTTTGCGTAAAACTCATCGCTGCTGATATCTACGCTGTCACGGTAGACATCATTTCCAAAGCGCACATATATGGGTACAACAGATATGTTCAGCTCCCCAGTGATAGCAATAGGCAGGTCCGCCGTGCTGTCAGTCACCACCTTTACCGCCATGTCTTCCTCCTGTCTTTTGCAGTACCGTGTCAGATTATAACAGGAATATTCAAGCCCATGCATTTTTTCCGTGCGTTGACAGTCATGTGCCAAACCGATATAGTGATGAACGACCTTCCAGGGTAAACCGGCCGGCCGCCGGCATAAATACCGAGTACTTAAAGGAGGAATCATGCAGAGTGGGCAGGAAGATCAAGACGTCCTGATCAAGGTATCCAAATGGAAAATTGGTTACACAGTTGGTGTGCTCTTCGTCCTGTACATGATGGACTACGCCCTGCGCTCGGTCATCGGTCCCATGACCCCGGCGCTCAAGTCCAGCCTGGGTTTGACCGATACTGAGATAGGCTGGCTGATGTCGGTGGTGCTGATCGGCGTTGCCGTCTTTGCCCTTCCCCTCTCTTACGTCATAGACCGCTGGAAGCGCGCCAAAATGGTTTCCCTCATTTCAATCATCTGGAGTATAGCCAGCATCTGCTCGGGATTGTGCATCAACTTTGGACAGCTGCTTACTACACGGGTCATGGTGGGCATCGGCGAGGCCGGTTTCGTCTCGGGCGGCATGGCACTCATCATCGGCATGGTGCGCAAGGCCAGGCGGGCTTTTGTAACGGGCATCTGGGCCGCGGCCATACCCCTTGGGTCGGCCATTGGCTTCCTGGTAGGCGGTTGGGTGACCAAGAACTGGGGCTGGCAGGCTGCCTTCTTTGCTCTGGCCGCCCCCGGTGTGATTTTCGGTATATTGGCCTGGTTCCTGCCTGACTACAAGATCAACAAGGACTCGTTGCAGAAAGCGGGCAGCGGGAAAACCGCTATACTGACCACCCTTAAAGAGATGCTGCGCATCAAGACGCTGCCCATACTTTATATCTCGGTGGCGCTGGCCATGG
>Ga0247842_10005239_pt1 | contig 15510 bp, 10 predicted proteins | sample LaCruzMarch2015__3_FD_192411 | JGI IMG/M metagenome (GOLD analysis project Ga0247842, IMG submission 192411) | Freshwater microbial communities from meromictic Lake La Cruz, Castile-La Mancha, Spain - LaCruzMarch2015_19m | ecosystem: Environmental > Aquatic > Freshwater > Lake | place: Spain...
ATAGAGCCGACGGTCCCCAGTCACATCATCGGAGTCGAGACCAGTCGTATCCCTATAGATGTCCGTGTACTTGCGGTCATGGTTGGATACCTCCTGCGTGCTGGCGGCGAGCAACTCGATACGAATACTGTCGACCTGCTCCCAGTAGTGGTTATCGGTCACCCAGGTGGCGTCGACCGGTGTCTCGCCCGCCTTGTCGGTCAGCCGTTGTCGGACGCGCTGCGAGGCCGTTTTGCCAAGGTCCAGCGAACCGTCGTAGGTGACGTGCAGGTCGGCGATATCCATCAGGACCGACGTGACGTCGCCGGTGGACACCGACCAGTAGGCGAGTGTCGGACGGACGCTTGCCGAGGTGCCCGCCTGGCATGAGGTGAAACGCGCCGTGTCTGCCGTGGTCACGGTCAAGCCGGTCTCCTGGTTGACGCAGCCGATGAAGAAGACTCTCAAGTCGAACGGGAAGACGCGCGCACGCATCAGGGGCGCCCCACCGGTGGGTTCCCCCGTCCAGTTGTACGCGTAACTCAAGGCGTCCGTACTGTTGCCGCTGGTGCCGTGCTCCAATTTCTTGTCGCCGACGGCAGTGATGGAAAAGATGTCGGTGGCGGAGCAGTCAGTGATCAAGGCCAAGCCCCCTTTCGCGAGCTGATCGTTCGCCGCCGCAAGTTTGATCGATTGGATCAGCGAGGGGCTTGCGGTCCGGGCTACGTAGGTGCCGTCACCGACGATCCCCCAATAGACCAGGACATCGCCCCTGATCCTGCGTGCCTTCACCGCCGTTTGCACTGCGCTGGATAAGTCTTCCAACCAAGGGGATGGGTCGCTGGTCGCTTTGGCCTGCGCTGCGCTGTAGCCGAGTGCCCTCTTGGCGCCGATGACAGACTTTCCGGTGTCGTCCAGCAGTACATTGGCGACGACAGTGAGACGCTTCCAATACTCGTCCATAGCGACGCTGCTGCAGCCGCTGCTGCGTGCCATGCGCATGGCTCGGGCCAGCACCTGACTGGCGTAGCGCCCCGTTTCCTGGACGCGCGTCTGGGCCTCGTTGATCCGGTAGGTGGCGTGACTGGCGGTGAATAACTGGACGACGGCGAGCAGGACCAGGGACGCGAGCGCCAAGGCGACCAAAAGTTCGACCAGCGAAAGTCCAGTCGCCACGGACCGGACCGGGCTTGCGCAGGGCGAGTCTTGACTGTTTTGGTGTCTGGTCATGGTAGTGCGCGCGAGACCTCTGGGGTGTCTGCAGATCCTCAGAACTGGGATTGCCAACCCGACCGGACCCCGGTCATCTGACCGGAAACCGGGTACAGACCGAGAACGATCGGTCACCGGCCCCGACCCTGGAATCGTCCCAATAGACTGTGACCTCACAATTATCGGTTCCGCACTTGGTGGCGCCACAGTCGATGAGCAGGGCATTCGCCTGCGCGCTGGATTGTGCCAATCCGAAGGCGCAGGCGCCTTCCTGCCAGAGGTTGATCGCCGTGCTTTGTCCGACGCTCGCATCGCACCGGTTGGCCGGCACCGCCAGCTTCGCCCCGCTCTTGGGCACTGACAGGGGGTCCGCCCGCAGTCGGTCGATGGCGTCGTACGCGGCAAGCGAGGCCAGGGTACTCAATTGTGCACTCCCGGTCGCCTTGAGCCCTGTCACCTGAAGCGCAGCAAGTCCCAAGAGACCGCTGGTCAGCACCAGTACGGCGACGAGCACCTCGACGAGCGAAAAGCCTTGCGTGCAGACGGGCTGGCCACGCGTGACATCCCCCGGCCGTGTGGTTGCTCCGGGTCGTCTGGTTTGCGTAATTGCGGGCTGGTTCACAGTCACTGCCTGCGCGTGATCGTGGCCCGAGGAAGTGGAGTGGAAGCCGTCATGACGAATGTCCGCGAATGCTGCTGCAAGGAGTAACCTGTTCTTGCCAATAGTGTAACGGAACTTGCGCCGTTGCGAGCGACACCTCGGACAGACTCTTGGGAATCACGGATAGGCGGGCCGCTGCTATGACCGATGGCCGGACGCCGGGGGCATCCTAGCCGCTGCTCACCTGGGTCTCGGCTCGGGGAAGGCGCCTGTGAGGGAGAATTATTCATAATGTGTACGAGTGTCCCGTGGCTGATCGGGGCCATACAACCTAACTATAGTCTAGGTGAAGGCAGTCGGGACGCCCGTGTTTGGTTCACAGACTTGAGCGGATCGGTGGGGCTGTGCGCCGGGATCGGCGGGTGCGGGGTGCGGGAAAAGGTACAACACGCGATCCCTCTGGCGATCAGGGCGCAAGACGGGGCCTGTTCGAGGGGGCGCAAAATTGGCGGAGAGAGAGGGATTCGAACCCTCGATGGGCTTTTGACCCATACTCCCTTAGCAGGGGAGCGCCTTCAGCCGCTCGGCCATCTCTCCGGGAAGAGGCTGCGGGTGTCGATGGGCGAACTGCGCATCGGCACGCGCGAAAAAAACTTGTTTGTTTAAATGTTGCTGGTCATATCGGACAGGGTTCCCTGGCCACAATGCCGGCCCGCGTCGCCACGAGTCCGGCATTGTAGCGTGGTTGCGTTCTGCTTGCCAGTTACTCGGGTTCGGCCTCCTGGCCGTGGGTTTCGGCACCCGGGGCAGTCCCCTGGGCCTCCGCCTGCTCGCGCTTGATGCGCTCGTAGATCTCCTCGCGATGCACCGCGACGTCCCGCGGGGCGTTGACGCCGATGCGGACTTGGTTACCCTTGACGCCAAGGACTGTAACGGTGACCTCGTCACCGATCATAAGGGTCTCGCCCACACGGCGAGTCAAGATCAACATTGCTGCTTTCTCCCTTTCTTTCCTTTTTCCGACTTACGTGGCTCCCTCGGACGTAACCTGAGCAGGATCCAGCGCCAGATTACGCGAGTTGTACCACACCCAGACCAAGCTGGGGGCTAGCTACCCCCACCTGGATTTTAGCAATAGCTTGGGTTGAGCCCAAGCATTTGTTGCAATGCCGTAACAATTCTTGCCGGTGGGGCCTTGCCAAGGGCGCGGCGAGTGGGTAAATCGCCCCGGACGCGGTGCCGCGCTCAGGTGGCCCCTGGTTCGCGCCCCAGTCCGAAGGCGTCGTGCAGGGCGCGCACCCCGAGTTCCAGGTATTTCTGGTCGACCACGACGGAGATCTTGATCTCCGAGGTGGAGATCATCCGGATGTTGATCCCCTCGCGCGCGAGGGCGCCGAACATTTGGCTCGCGATCCCCGCGTGGTTGCGCATCCCCACGCCCACCAGTGAGATCTTGACGATGTGCGCGTCCCCCAGGACCTGGCGTGCCGCCAGCTCAGCGGCGGTGCCCTGGAGGATCTCCAGGGCGCGCTCATAGTCGTTGCGGTGCACGGTGAAGGTGAAGTCCGTGGTGGTCTCGTCCGGGGCGATGTTCTGGACGATCATATCGACCTCGATATTCGCCGCCGCGATCGGCCCCAGGATCTTGTGGGCGACCCCCGGTTGGTCGGGGACCCCGAGTACGGTCAGTTTGGCCTCGTCGCGGCTGAACGCGATGCCGGCGATCTTGGCATCTTCCACGGTATCTTCCTCGAATGTGATCAGGGTGCCCGCGCCCTCGTCGAAGCTGGAGAGCACGCGCAGTGGGACCTTATATTTGCCGGCGAATTCCACCGCGCGGATCTGCAGGACCTTGGAGCCCAGGCTCGCCATCTCCAGCATTTCCTCGAAGGTGATGCGCTCGAGCTTGCGGGCCTTGGGTTCCACCCGCGGGTCGGTGGTGTAGACGCCATCGACGTCGGTGTAGATCTGGCACTCGTCGGCCTTGAGCGCGGCGGCGACGGCGACGGCGGAGGTGTCGGAGCCGCCGCGCCCGAGCGTGGTGATGTTGCCCGCACCGTCGATGCCCTGGAAGCCGGCGATGACCACCACCCGCCCGGCATCGAGATCCGCGCGCACGCGCACGGCGTCGATGTCGTGGATGCGGGCCTTGTTGTGGGCGCTGTCGGTCAGGATGTGGACCTGGGCGCCGGTGTAGGAGCGCGCCGGGCAGTCGATGGCGTCCAGGGCCATGGCGAGCAGCGCAATGGTGACCTGCTCGCCGGTGGAGAGCAGTACGTCCAACTCCCGCGGCAGGGGGCGATCCTGGATCTGCTTGGCCAGGCCGATCAGCCGGTCGGTCTCCCCGGACATGGCCGAAACCACCACGACGACCTGGTGGCCCTGGTCGCGGGCGCGCCGCACGCGGTCCGCGACGGCGCGGATGCGCTCGATGCTGCCGACGGAGGTGCCGCCGTATTTCTGTACGATCAATGCCATCAAATTCTCAAACGCACTAGCTAAATGAACGGGATTAACAGGATTTACAGAATCGCAATCGAAGTAAATGCAGGGGTGACAGGATTTTTCAAGGCTTGCAGGGGGGCTCGATCATCATTTCGGCCTGAGCCCGTAGGGTGGACAAGCGATAGCGAAGTCCACCGAGTCCTCGCGCCGCCGCTGGTGGACTGCGCTGCGCTTGTCCACCCTACGACTGAATCTCGCGGGCCGCGCGGTCCGCACAGCGGACCCTACGACGCTACGAGGTCTTGGTCCGCGGTGCGGACCGGTGACCGCCTAGCCGAGTCCCTGCCGCACCCAGCCCTCCACCAACGCCAACGCGGCCGGCAGCCCCGCCGGGTCATTGCCGCCCGCCTGGGCCATGTCGGGCCGGCCGCCGCCCTTGCCGCCGACGAGCGCCGCGGCCGTTCGGATCAGGTCGCCGGCCTTGAGCCGGTCGGTCAAGTCGCGGGTAACGCCGGCCGCCAGGCTCACCTTGCCGTCCGCCGCGCTGCCCAGCAGGACCACCGCGGAGCCGAGTGTATCCTTGATCTGGTCGAGCGTGTCGCGCAGGGCCTTGGGGTCGACCCCGTCGATGCGCGCGGCCAGCACCTTGACCCCCGCCACGTCCACCGCCTGGGAGGCCAGGTCCCGGCCGGCGGAACTGGCCAGGCGGGACTTGAGCTGATCGAGCTCCTTCTCCAGTGAGCGGCTGCGCTCCAGGAGGCTCGCCACCCGCTCGTCCAGGTCCTCGCGCCCGCCCTTGAGCAGCCCGGCCAGGCGCAGCACCCGGTCCTCGTCGGCCAGCACCCAGTCGAGCGCGCCGGCCCCGGTCATGGCCTCGATCCGGCGCACGCCGGAGGCGATGCCGCCCTCGGCGACGATCTTGCACAGCCCGATGTCGCCGACCGCCTTTACATGGGTGCCGCCGCACAGCTCGGTGGAGAAGTCGCCCATGCGCAGGACCCGCACCTGCTCGCCGTATTTCTCCCCGAATAGGGCCGCTGCGCCGCTGGCCTTGGCGTCCTCCAGGTTCATGATCCGGGTCTCGACCAGGTGGTTGCTGCGAATCTCCGCGTTCACCAGCCGCTCGACCTGGAGCAGTTGCTCCCGCGACACCGGCTCGAAGTGTGAAAAATCGAAGCGCAGACGCTCGGGGCCGACCTGCGAGCCCTTTTGCTGCACATGCTCGCCCAGGACGACACGCAGCGCGGCGTGCAGCAGGTGGGTGGCCGAGTGGTTGAGCGCCGTGGCGCTGCGCCGCTGCGTGTCGACTGCGGCCTCCACGCTGTCGCCCACCCGCAACTGCCCCTTGGTGATCCGCCCCAGGTGACAGATGACCCCCTCACCCTTCTTCTGGGTATCGGTGACGGCGAACTCGCCCGCCTCCCCGGTCAGGATGCCGCGATCCCCCAACTGGCCGCCGGACTCCGCATAGAAGGGCGTCAGATCGAGGATAACGAGCCCGTCCTCACCCTCGTCCAGGGCGTCGCGCGACTGGCCGTCCCGATAGAGCGCGACCACGGTGGCGCGCTCGCAGAGCGAGTCATAGCCGCAGAACTCGGCCTGGCCCAGAAAATCGATGGCCAGGTCCTGACCGACGCCGAACTGGCTGGCGGCGCGGGCGCGCCCCTTCTGCTCGGCCATGGCCAGCTCGAAGCCGTCCAGGTCGAGCGTCAAGCCGCGCTCGCGGGCGATGTCCGCGGTCAGGTCCGTCGGGAAGCCGTAGGTATCATAGAGCTTGAAGACGGTCTCACCGGGGATCCGGGCATCGGCGAGGCCGGCGATGGCGCCCTCCAGGATGGCCATCCCGTTGGTCAGGGTCTCGGCGAAGCGCTCCTCCTCCTGGCGCACCACGCGCTCGATCTGCGCCTGGGCCGCGGCCAGTTCCGGATAGGCGGACCCCATCTCCGTGACCAGGGGGGACACCAGGCGGTAGAAGAAGGGCTCGGTGCAGCCGAGTCGATGCCCGTGGCGGATGGCGCGGCGCATGATGCGGCGCAGCACATAGCCGCGCCCCTCGTTGCCGGGCGTCACCCCGTCGGTGATCAGGAAGGCGGTGGAGCGGATGTGATCGGCGATGACCCGCAGTGACTTATCCAACCGGTCGGCACACCCGGTCACGTCCGCGGCGGCGTCGATCAGGTTGACGAAGAGGTCGATGTCATAGTTGCTGTGGACGCCCTGGATCACCGCCGCCAGCCGCTCCAGGCCCATGCCGGTGTCCACCGAGGGGCGGGGCAGGGGGCTGAGCGAGCCGTCCGCGGCCCGGTTGAACTGCATGAAGACCAGATTCCAGATCTCCACGTAGCGGTCGCCGTCGGCGTCCGGGGAGCCGGGCGGGCCGCCGGGGATGGCCGGGCCGTGGTCGTAGAAGATCTCCGAGCAGGGGCCGCAGGGGCCGGTCTCGCCCATCGACCAGAAGTTATCTGCGGCGCCGCAGCGCGAGAAGCGGGCCGGGTCCACGCCGATCTCATCGAGCCAGATGGCGGCGGCCTCGTCGTCCTCGGTGAAGACCGTGACCCACAGGCGCGCGGGCGGCAGGCCCAGCACCCGGGTCAGGTAGTCCCAGGCGTAGCCGATCGCCTCGCGCTTGAAATAGTCCCCGAAGCTGAAGTTGCCCAGCATCTCGAAGAAGGTGTGGTGCCGCGCGGTATAGCCTACGTTCTCCAGGTCATTGTGCTTGCCGCCGGCGCGCACGCAGCGCTGGGAGCTGACGGCGCGGTTGTAGGGGCGGCGGTCGCGGCCGAGGAAGCAGTCCTTGAACTGGACCATACCGGCGTTGGTGAACAGCAGGGTCGCGTCATTGGCGGGGACGAGCGGGCTGGACGGCACCCGCTGATGCTCGCGTTGCGCGAAATAATCGAGAAAGCCTGCTCGCAGTTCGGCACTGGTGATCATGGGGAATACTCGGATGCGCCGGGAAAAGGCGGCGGTCAGTCGTGCCGCCGCAACTGGCGGCGGATCAGTTCGGGCGGGAAACCGCGCTGCTCGAGAAAGCGGCCGCGTCGGCCCAGGTCGGTCTCATCGGCCGGGGGCTCGGCCCCGAAACGCCGCTCGTGCGCGGCGGCCAGCAGGGCCGGCCAGTCATCGTTCATGGCCCGGAGATAGGGGTCGATCGCCGCGTCCGGGAGGCCCTTGTCGCGCAACTCCGCCCGGATGCGCAGCGGGCCGAAGCCCTTGCCCACCCGCTCTGCGACATAGGTCTGCGCGAGGCGCGCCTCGTCGATGGCGCCCTGCTCGGCCAGTCGTGCCAGGACCGGCCCGAGCGTGTCCGCAGGGTAACCGCGGGCCTGGAGCTTGCGCTCCAGCTCCAGCCGGGAGTGCTCGCGGGTGGCCAGCAGGCGCAGCGCCAGGCGCTCGATTGCGGCCGCGGGCTGTGGGTCGTCGTCCATCCGGGGGGCGGCGGTGCTCAGGGTTTCAGGTCCGGCGCCGGCTCGTCGGCCTCGACTGCCTCGGGCACCGGGCTGTCGTCGGCCGGCTTCGGCAGCAGTTGCTCGCGGATGCGCGCCTCGATCGCCTTCGCGAGATCCGGGTTCTCCTTCAGATAGACCCGCGCGTTGTCCTTGCCCTGGCCGACGCGGTTGCCGCCGTAGCTGTACCAGGCCCCGGACTTGTCGATGATCCCGGCGGCGACGCCCAGGTCTACAATTTCGCCCTCGCGCGAGATGCCCTCGCCGTAGAGGATGTCGAACTCGGCCTGCTTGAAGGGGGGGGCCACCTTGTTCTTGACCACCTTCACCTTGGTCTCGCTGCCGATGACTTCCTCACCCTTCTTGATGCTGCCGGTGCGCCGGATGTCCAGGCGCACCGAGGCATAGAATTTCAGCGCATTACCGCCGGTCGTGGTCTCCGGCGAGCCGAACATCACCCCGATCTTCATGCGGATCTGGTTGATGAAGATGACCAGGCAATTGGACCGCTTGATGTTGCCGGTGAGCTTGCGCAACGCCTGGGACATCAGGCGCGCCTGGAGCCCCATGTGGGAGTCCCCCATCTCGCCCTCGATCTCCGCCTTGGGCGTCAGGGCCGCCACCGAGTCCACCACCACGATATCCACCGCGTTGGAGCGCACCAGCATGTCGGTGATCTCCAGCGCCTGCTCGCCGGTATCGGGCTGGGAGACCAGCAGGTCGTTCATGTTGACGCCGAGCTTCTGCGCATAGCCCGGGTCCAGCGCGTGCTCCGCGTCCACGAAGGCCGCGACCCCACCGAACCTCTGGGTCTCCGCGATCACATGCAGGGTCAGCGTCGTCTTGCCGGACGACTCGGGCCCGTAGATCTCGACCACCCGCCCCTTGGGCAGGCCGCCGATGCCGAGCGCGAGATCAAGCCCCAGGGAGCCGGTGGAAATGACCTCGATGTTGCGCGCGGCGCTCACATCGCCCATGCGCATGACCGACCCCTTACCGAACTGTTTTTCGATCTGGGTCAGGGCGGCGGCCAGGGCCTTTTTGCGGTTTTCGTCCATCGGGTCTCCGTGGGGCCGGTCCGGGGGCGCGGGCCCGGTCGGGCGCGCGGGTCTCAAGGTTCCCGGGTGGGGTAAGCGCGGGATTATCGCACAGGCGATCGGCGCCGGACACCGGGTGCGCTGCGGCGGGTGCGATCAGAACTGATGTGGTGACCGAGATTCCGGGTACGCTTTCCGTTGTCGTTGTCGTTGTCGTTGTCGTAATCGAATAATCCGACCACGATTACGACAACGACAACGATGCCCGGTCCGTGAGCGCGTCCGGTAGCGCCGTCGGGTCCGCTGCGCGGACCGGCGACTCCGCCCCTCGGCAGGTGGCCAACACCATGATCAACAGCTTAGAATCAGCCCCGGCCCAACCCCCCAGAGGCACCCGCAGGACCAGCACCATGTCCACGACAGCCCGTTACGCGCTACAGGACGACCGCCCGACCGAGGACCTCGAAGACCACATCATCCACTTCTCCGGGGTCTCCTGGGGCGACTACAAGCGCCTGCTCGTGATGCGCGGCGACCACAGCGCGCCGCGGATTGCCTACCTGCACGGGGAGGTCGAGATCATGAGCCCATCGCGGACCCACGAGGCGGTCAAGTCCATGATCGGCTGCCTGATCGAGACCTGGTGCCTGGAGCGCGACATCGCGTTCTCGACGGTCGGCTCCTGGACCCTCAAGTCCAAGCCCAAGTCGCGCGGCGCCGAGCCGGACGAGAGCTATATCTTCGGCAACCCCGAGGCCAAGCGCCCGCACCTGGCGATCGAGGTCGTCTGGACCTCCGGGCGCATCGACAAGCTCGCCATCTACCGCAAGCTCGGCGTGGCCGAGGTCTGGTACTGGCGCAAGGGGCGGATCGAGCCCTACTGCCTGCGCGGCGAGCGCTATGTCCCGGTCACGGCGAGCGAGGTCCTCCCCGGCCTCGATCTCGACCTGCTGAGCGGCTTTCTCGACCGCCCGACCACCTCCGAGGCGATGCGCGGCTATCGCGACGCGCTGCGTCGCGCCCCCTGAGCGCCACGCACTGATCCCGTGGGAGCGGCTTTAGCCGCGACGGGTGACTGCACCCGCGACGCCGCGCACTGGCGACGGTCGCGGCCTCTGGCCGCGCCGCGGCGCCGCGGCGCGAACTCCGACGCCGGGTCCCCGCGCCGCCCGTCGCGGCTGAAGCCGCTCCCACAGCGTCGCGGCGCGACTTTCGCGGCAAAGCCCCGACCTCCCGGCCGATGACGCCCGAACCGGAGGTCGAGACTTCAGCCGGACGGGGCGCCGAAGGCGTTCTCTCCCCGTCCGCGCTGTGTTAGTTTGCCGCCGAGCGAGAATCCCGGATGCACCCAAGGAGTCAGCGCCGCCAGCAATTCCCGGCGAAAAATCTTCAACCATTTGATGTAAGGAGATATTTTTCTCGCATGCTGTCGGAAAAAGACATGCAAGTCTTTGAAAAATAAGACGCCGGGAATCGCTGCAGCGCCGCCATGACCCAAGTCTTCCTCTCCCTCGCCACCTCGGATGACGCCCTGGTGCGTCGGCTCCAGCAGGCCCTGGCCCTCCAGGGCGTCGAGCTTTGGATCGACTCGCGCGAGATCCTCGGCGGCGATCCCCTGTGGCCGGTGGTGCAGGCGGGCATCGAGGGCGCGGACGCCTATGCGGTGCTGGTCACCCCCAACGCCCTGCAATCGGAATGGGTCGGCGACGAGTTGGCCCTGGCCCTGGAGGTCCAGAAGGCCCGGGGCCGCGAGCAGTATCCGGTCATCCCCCTGTCGGTCGACGGCACCAGGCTCGGCGTGCTCAAGCGGCTCTTCGGCGAAGCGCCCGCCTACATCCCAGTCGCCAGCGCCCCCGGCGGCATTGAGGCCGCCCTGAACCTGGTCCTGGCCGCGCTCGGCCGGCGCCTGTTGGCGGACCCGGTCCCGACCCCCCAGCCCACCGCCGAGCCCATCGAAGACCTGGTGCTGGAACTCACGGACCTGCGTTTCCACGAGACCCCGGAAGGCATCCGCCGCCCCAGCGCCCGCGCCCGCCTGATCCACCAACCCGCCGCCGCCAATCAACGCGACGTGGCGAGCGAGCACAGTTGGCGCCTGATCGCCCCGCTCGGCCCCATCGAGGCCGACGACATCCGCTGGTACCTGGAGGACTACGCCGTCTGGCCCGGCACCCAGTTCCAGGCCCGCGCCCGCCGGGTCGAGGTGAGCCTGACCCGTTGGGGCCAGGACCTCTATCAGGCCGCCCTGCCCAAGGAACACACGGCCAATGTGCTGCAAGCCTGGTCGCGCATCGACGGTCAGGCCAGCCGTCGCTTCTCCGTCTATGTGGACCCGGAGGCGACGCTGGAGGCCGACACCCCGGACGCCGAGCGCGTCCTGGCCCGCGAGGCCGCCACCGCGCTCCTCGCGCTGCCCTGGGAACTGCTCCATGACGGTGGGGGTTACCTCTTCCAGGGCCGCCACCCGGTCCGGGTGCGCCGTCGGCTGCCGAACACCCGTGTGCTGGACCTGCCGCTCCTCGCGCCCCCGATCCGCATCCTGCTGGTCAGCCCGCGGCCGGAGGACCAGGCCTGCGGCTATATCGACCACCGGGTCAGCGCACTCGCGCTGGTGGCGGCGATCGAGGAACTGGGGAGCCAGGTCGAGCTGACAATTCTCAGCCCGCCGACCCTTTCGGCCCTGAGCGAGGCGTTGACTCGCGCGCAGGATGCGCGCGCCCCTTTCCATGTGGTCCACTTCGACGGCCACGGCGTCTATGACCCCAGGGCCGGACTGGGCGGGCTCTGTTTCGAGGACCCGCGCGACTTGGGATCATTGGAGCGGCGCCGACACCTCACCGTCTACACCGACCGGCTCGGCCCGCTGCTGCGCGACCACCGCATCCCGCTCGTGTTCCTCGAAGCCTGCCAGAGTGCGGCGGCCGAGCAGGCGTCGGAGTCGGTCGCCACCGAACTGCTCAAGGTCGGGGTCGCCGCCGTCATCGCCATGAGCCACTCGGTATTGGTCGAGACCGCCCGCCGCTTCGTCGCCCCCTTCTATGGCGCGTTGGCCGCTGGCCAACGCGTTGGGCAAGCTACGCTTGCCGGGCAGCGGGCGCTCAGCGAGGACAGTTTCCGGGGGCATTGCTTCGGTGCTGGGGAATTGCGCCTGCAGGACTGGTTCGTCCCGGTCCTCTACCAGGAGCGCGACGACCCCCAACTCTTCACCCAGATTCCGGCGGCGCGGACCGTCGCGGACCTGAAGACCGCGCTCCAGGCGCGGCTCGGTGCCGTCCCCGCGCCGCCGGAGACTGGATTCATCGGTCGCAGTCGGGACCTGTTGGCCCTGGAGCGGCTGTTGCAGCCAGGCCAGCCCAAGGTCCCGCCGGAGCACCGCTGGGCGCTGATCCGCGGCCAGGGCGGCGAGGGCAAGACGGCGCTCGCCTGCGAACTCGGCCGCTGGCTGGTGCGCTCCCAACAGATCGACCGCGTCGCCTTCGTGTCGGTCGAAACCCACGCCCAGGCCGCTGCCGTGCTGGACGCCATCGGCCGCCAACTGGTCGGCCCCAACTACTCGGTCGCGGCCTACGGCGCGTCGGCCCCATTGGGAGCGCCGCACCCCAGTGCGGCGAGTGAGCAAGCCGTGCTCCCGGTCGAGCGCGCCCTGGCCGAACGCCCGACGCTCCTCATCATCGACAACCTGGAGAGCCTCCTGCTCCCACCCTACCTGGCCGCCCAGACCCCGGCGGCGTTGACCGAGGAGGCGCAACAGACCCTGACCGAGGTCCTGGCCCTTTGCGAGCGCCTGCTGCGCAGCGGCGAGACGCGCCTGATCTTCACCAGCCGCGAGACCCTGCCGCCGCCCTTCGACCGCACCGCCAACCGGCGCGAACTGGCACGGTTGGACCGGCCGGACGCGGTGCGCCTGGTGGAGCGGGTGCTGAATCTGGACGGCGCCGGCACCGATGCCGAGTCCAGTCGGGAGGACATCGAGTCACTGGTGGAGACCGTCCACGGCCACGCCCGCACCCTGGCCCTGCTCGCCCCCGCGCTGCGCGATCTGGGCCTGGCCCGCACCCGCGCGGACCTGGTTGCACTGATGGCCGAGATGGAGCGGCGCTTCCCCGGCGACCGGGAGCGGTCGGTCTATGCCGGGGTGGAACTGTCGCTGCGGCGGCTCTCGCCCGCCAACCGGGAGCGTGTGCGAGCGTTGGGGGTCTTTCATGGGGCGGTGGACCTGGACGTGCTGCGGGTGATGATGGACTGGGAAGCGGCCGACTGCGCCGCGCTGGGCTTGAACCTGATCGGCACCGGGCTCGCGACCGCGGACGACTATAACCACCTGACGCTCAATCCCGCACTCTGCCCCTTGCTGCGCGAACGGTTGGCGCCCGCGGATATCGCGGACCTGAGCGCCCGCTGGGTCGGGGCCATGCGGCAGTATGTCGGGTTCCTGTATCAGCAACGGAGCCAACAGGCCGAGGTCGCCGCGACCCTGACGGTGCTGGGGCTGCCGAACCTCTTTGCCCTGCTGGACCTGGTGCAGGCGGCCGGGGAGGCCGAGGTGACCATTGCCCTCGCGACCAGCCTCTACAGCCTGTTGCAGCATCTCGGCCGACCGCGCCTGCTCGCGCGTGTCGGGCAGGTGCGCGAGGCCGCGGCGCGGGCGCTCGGGGAGGGCGCGGGCGCGGCCTGGGACCATGCCCGGTTCGAGGCCGAGCTCACCCGCATCGAGCAGCAACTCGCCTCCGGGCGCCTGCGCGAGTCGCACACCGGCGCGCAGGCCCTGCTCCAGCGCGCCCGGGCGGCGGGCGGGGCGGCCTATCCCGATGCCGATTATGACCTGGCCGTCGCCTGCTTCCTGCTGGCCCGGGTCCTCCAGACCGCCGGCGCCGCCGGGCCGGCCCTCCCGCTGCTGGACGAGGCCAGGCAAGGCTTCGAGGCCATCGCGCGGGACCGGGAGAACCAGGCGGCGGAGGGGATGGCGTCCGTCTGCCTCGCGGAGCAGGGCGACTGTCTGTGCAACCTGGGCCGGCTCGACGAGTCGGTTGCTGCCTATGAAGAGAACATACGTCGCGCCGAGCGGCTCGGTGACGAGCGCCAGGTCGCCGTCGGCCAGGGCCAACTCGGCACCGTCCGCCTGCAACAGCGCCGCTATCCGGAGGCACTGGACGCCGATGCGCAGGCCCGCGCGCGCTTCGCCCGCCTGGGCGAGCCGGGCACCGTCGCCATCTATTGGCACCAGACCGGCATGGCCTGGCAGGAGTCGGGCAACCCGGGGGCGGCGGAGGATGCCTACCGGGAGTCGCTGGCGATCAAGGTGCGGCTCGGCGATGTCGCCGGGCAGGCGAGCACGCTGGGCCAACTGGGCAATCTGTATCAGTACGTCCTGAACCGCCCCGAGGAGTCGGTGCCCTTCTACCGGCAGGCGGCGGACCTCTATGTCCAGATCGGCGATGAGGCGAACGAGGGCCGCGCCAGGGGCAATCTCGCGGACACCCTGCGCCGGCTCGGGCGTCTCGACGAGGCGCGCCTGGAGGTCCAGCGGAAGATCGAAGGCGACACGCCATTCGGCCACGCCGCCCAGCCCTGGACGACCTGGTCCATCCTCGCCAACATCGAGTCCGCCGCCGCCAACCCCGCCGCCGCCACCGCGGCCAGGACCCAGGCCCGCGCCGCCTACCTCGCCTACCGCCGCGACGGCGGCGAGAACCACAACCCGTCCGGCCGGCTCGCGCTGGTCCTGACCGAACCCTTGAGCGCCCGCGACCCGGCCGCCGCCCAGTCACTGCTGCGCCAGCTCGCCGCCGACCCCCAGTACCCGGACCGCCTGCGCCCCTTCCTCGCCGCGCTGACGGCCATCGCCGCCGGCAGCCGCGACCCCGCCCTCGCCGAGTCCCCGGACCTGGACCACACCGAGTCCGCCGAGGTCCTGCTCCTGATCGAGACCCTGGCGGCCCCCTGACCCCGCCCACGCGCCTGGACCGCGCCTGGAGTCCAAGGCTTCAGCCTTGGAGGGGCGCCAAGGCTGAAGCCTTGGACTCCCGCCATCGCGCCGCGCCGGTCGCCCTGCAGGGCGACTGACACCTGCCCGTCCGCTGCGCGACGGGGTCGCTCCGATCCTCGGCGAGCTTCAGGCCACCTGCGCCAGCGGCACCAGGATTTCCACCGATTCATAGGGCACCGAAATCGCGCCCTCCTCGCTGCGCTCGATCAGCCCCAGTGCTTCCAGGCGCGCGATATCGGTATGCACATTGGAATAGTTGCGTCCCGCCGATTTCGCCAGTTGGTAGACGCTGCACGACCCAAGGCCGCGCAGCGTGGCGAGCAGGTCAAGGCGCGCCGGCGTCAGCTCGGCAAACAGCGATTTGGCCGACTCGAAGCTCAGCCGGAAGTCTGGTGAGCGTCCGCCGCGGGACTCGGCGATTTGCTGCCGGGCGGCTGCAATCGCCGACCCGCGCCTTGCCACTTCGATGATTGCCTTCATGATCCACTCCAGCCTGCGATATCGCGTTCAAAATCATCGAGCAGGCGATCAATCGAGGAGAATGCGTAGGCTTCTTCCCGGGCGCCGATATGCCGATGATCACCTTTGCCGCGCTCATTGTCGTACCGAACGCGCGTCTCGCCGGCGGCCCCGAAGTACAGGCGGTACTTGTAAAGGTGCCGGCTCGGCGGAAGCGGGGCGGGAAGCTCCCAGACGACTACCTCGACAGTGGAGCCATCGTCACGTACTTCCTTCGATCGCGCGATGAGTGTGGCCTTCATATATTGCATGTTAGCAATACACTGGGGCCTGGTCTACTGCGTT
>Ga0247842_10005242_pt1 | contig 15503 bp, 16 predicted proteins | sample LaCruzMarch2015__3_FD_192411 | JGI IMG/M metagenome (GOLD analysis project Ga0247842, IMG submission 192411) | Freshwater microbial communities from meromictic Lake La Cruz, Castile-La Mancha, Spain - LaCruzMarch2015_19m | ecosystem: Environmental > Aquatic > Freshwater > Lake | place: Spain...
CATGTATCGGGCCTTCGCGCTGGCCGGGTATGACAAACAGGCCGTGGACGAGCGGTTTTCGGGAATGATCAACGCCTTCCAACTGGGCGCGCCGCCGCACGGCGGCATTGCCCCGGGCATCGATCGTATCGTCATGCTCTTGGCCAACGAACAGAACATCCGTGAAGTCATCGCCTTCCCGATGAATCAGAAGGCCCAGGACCTGATGATGGGCGCGCCCGCCGAAGTGACCGTAAAGCAACTCCGCGAATTACACCTGAAGGTCAATTGCCCTGCGATTGCCCTGCCGCCTCAGAAAACGCCGGAAACACAGGCACCGAAATAGGCTTGTTCACTATTTGCGCCCCATGGGCTCCATCGTTGAATCATTCATGCGAGAGTTATCCAACCCCAGCTGGACCACGGCTTCGAATTTCTCTGCCACGACAGTCTCGGGACTATAGACGAACAGCCGGGGTGCAGGCATCCGCAATAGAGCCGGAAAATCTTGCCGTCGGGGCCGCGGAACAACAGCATCACCGAAGCCAATATCCACTTGCAAAGGGATCCGGGTACGTTCTAGAAACGCGGTCATTGTGATGCGGACGCCCGAATACTCCGCGCCCAGCTGTGACACTGCCGCCCGGATGCTCTGAGTGTCAATTGTCAGACCGTCTTCCTTGCAAGGAACCTGGCTGATGGCCGTCCATAACTTTTTTTGATATTCGGGATCGGCAGACCCATGCCCCAACAGATCGGCGTCAGCCGTGGGCCGATAATAGTCGCCATGCCATATTAAAAACACTTGGGCACCTTTAAGCACGTAGTCTGAAGCATAGGGAGATTGGCCGAGCCGGTAGAGCAAACGTTCGAGGCCGTAACGCTGGAGAACGGCTTGAAAAACCTCGCCTTTCTCACGCGCCAGATTGAGTAGACGCTGTTTCACTGAGGCCACTGTGTTGACGGGTTGTGCGCGGGTCACGACGACGCCTCCATTTCCAGGTAGGGCCGCATGACATTCCACACCCGGCATATCCGGGCATAACGATGAATGTCCTCCCGCGTGCACTTGCGGGACCGCAGACTTTCCCGGAGCGCTTCCATGGCTACATCCAGTCCGATTTTGTTCCGATACTTGAAGCAGTCAGCTACAGTCTTGGCCGGACTATACACCCGCACAGGTACTCCTTGGATAACATGAGTCTCTACTCCCTCCGTGAAGGCCGACTTGGAGAAGCGGAACAGGCGCAGGCGCGGACTTTTCAGTCGTGGTTGGCGCGCCTTCTCCGGAATTGCCAGCCATACCTCGTGCGGCTGTTGTGTGCCAATAATATGGAAGTTGAGCGCCGAAAGCAGACAAACCACCCCGCCCGGCACCTTGGCGGCCGCCTCTGCCAGTGAATAGTGCTCCGTCACTTCAGAATCCGGCAGGCGATACAGCCCGCGGCTGACGCGCTCTATCAGACCCAGGCGGACAAGTCGTCCAAGGTACACAGTTGGAATCGCGTGCTGAATAAGGTCGCGCGCCCTGATGAACCCCTTGTGCCGGGCGAGCTCCAGAATAGATTTTGCCTTAGCGCTCATGACGGCAGTGTTGCATAATGTAGGGACTTGTCAACAATTACCTACATATTGAAACAATGAAAAGTATCAAATCGCAATCGGGACGTGACGCCGTCTTCTCCGGCTTGCCCCGTGTAGCCCTTGGGCAAAGCAGGGTTGTCGTCTGCCATCTGTCGTCCGGCGTCTGGTTTAGTGACTCTTTCAACTGGCAATTCCGGACACGCCCTGATACATTCAAAACCGCTGTGATCGCGCATGCGGCGCAGGCCCAGAAATAGGCTTATGCGCTATTCGAGACTACTTGACCTTCCGGCTATCCTTGAAAAACTTTCTTATTATGATACGAAAGAAATTCAGTCTCTGGCGTAAATCGGCTTGGTAATGATATCGGTTTTCCGTCGTAACGGAGAATGAAGTCCTCTAAAGCATTGTGTTTAGGCAATTCCCGGAGTTTGGTCGAGACCTTGACATTAAAATCCGTAGTAATCGTCATAAGTCCACGATCAAATGCCCGGTCATGCAGCGCATTCAGCGCCAGACCATTGCGGGGATTCAGGCGCACTTTAGGATTGTTGGACCACGGATCGATGTGGCTGGCATTCAGGAGTTCAGGCACTGCCAGGCCAGTGACACAGCAACGGTATTGATAGGCGGCCAGCACGGCAGCGCGGAAGAAATGCTGATTCACACGCAAGCTGACAACCCCTTCACGCTCCTTACCTTCCTTTGGTAAATCCTCCTCTAGGATCTCCGCGATCTTTTCCACCGTTTGTCCGGTCATCTGAGCCCAAAGACGCTCGCTTTCGCAGGCGAGTTTCCCCCAGTTACCATGAAATTCGTTCCACACAGCAACGTCACCTTTTCCGCCGTGGCTTGCGCCCTCAATCTGCCTGCCTTTAAGTGAAGGATCAAGAGAAGCGAAGTTAGCAAGTTTCCAAGACACTGCGGAAGGTGTGCGCCCTATGGCTTTGGCTAACGCAATAATCTGCGGATTGCGTATGTGAATTCGCCCAAAGGGAATTTTGCAGTATAGATTAAAAGCGACGATCAGTTCGTCGCGTGTCCAAGTATTATGAGCCATATTGTGACCTTCTAACGCTCATGCCAATGATAGGTCATTCTGGTGGCACGCTTTTCTGGTTACGCCGTCGATTCTTGGAAGAGCCGCCTCACTTCATTTCAGCCACCCGACCCTAATTTCACCCTCAACCTGTTTGAACCCGGGATCGCCCGTCACAAGTTCGGCCTTGCGGGACTTCGCCCGCGCCGCGGCAAAAGCGTCGACGCAAGATATTTTCCGATTGATGTTGTTTCAAAAAACCTTTCCCTGATGCAACTGGCGCAGAAACTCCGTCACCGGTAGAACATCCAAACCGTCAAAATGCCAGGCCCGCGAATATAATGATAATGCACATCGCTATCGTATAATTGCAATGCAATTATACATAACTGACGTATAAATGCATGGTTGTCATTTCAGCCACCCGATCCTGATTTCGCCTTCAACCTGTTTAAATTCCGGATCGCCGGTGACCAACTCGGCTTTTCTGAGCTTCGCCAGCGCGGCGGCAAAGGCGTCCGCCAGGCTGAGCTTGAAACGCGTCTTGAAATCGGCGGCCTGATCGGCCAGCGGCCGGTCGGCTGGTTGAAATTCGATGGGCAGGGTCGCCAGTTCGTCCGCGACGATGCGCCAGGCGGCCTCACCATCCTTGCGGCGAATGATATATTGAACCTCGGCGTAATTGACCTCGGTCATCTGAAGGGGGTGCCTGCGCTCCTCCGCCTTTTCCAGGAGCGCCGCCACCATTTCCGCCCCCGGTTCGTCGCGGAGATAACTCAACAGGGCAAAACTATCGAGAACCGGCGAGGCGGGCATAGCTGGCCTCCTCCAATGCTTTTTCCCCGGCCTTATGCTCGGCCCATTCCTGCGCGAACGGTTTCCCACCCGGTTTCCGCTTGAGGATACCGCGGAGCCGCTGAATGCGAACCTTAGTCACCGGTTTGAGCAGAATACCCTCGGCAGTCGCCTGGACAACGGCACGCGTGCCCTCCTCGATATGGTACGCCCTGCGCAGCCAGCGGGGAATGACCACCTGCCCTTTGACGGAAAACAGCACAGCATCGTTACGCAAAGTTGTTTTCATGGTTTAAAGTTAAACATATATCATGAAGTAAGTCAAGATTTATTTGTAAGATTTTTTCGGATTAAGAAAGGACTCAAAAGACAACAAGGACATAAAAGATGGGCCGAATCAGTCGCGAGCGTCCTTACAATCTTTGTTGTCCTTGTTGTCTCTGCAGTCTTTGTTGCCCCTTTGATCTCCGGACTTCCGCCGTTCTTCGAGACGGGCGCGGGTCATGCGCTCGCGCAGGCCGCCTTCTTTAATGAAGGCTTGCTCTAACTGCCGGATCTGCCGATCAAGCAGGTAACTGGTTACGCGGATCAGGCCGATGATCACATTGGCGGAAATCACCGGGTCGGGGTTCTCGATACCCTTTTTGAAGGTGGCATACGTGGCATCCGGAATCTTGTTGAGCGCGCGCAGACGGCGCGCATAAGCATGGTCTTTCGGCCATTCCTGCACGCCGCGTCCGCGCAGGAAATCGCGGTAATCGGCCAGTAGTTCCTCCTGGCTGGCGCGCGCCACATTGGTCAGCTTGATCTCGGTCTCCTTGGAGGTCGCGGAGGCCATGCTGCCTTCGATGATGTTCTGCTTGCCGGAACGCGCCGCCTGCATACGCCTTCGCCAAGGCTTCGGCGCACAAGCCATCTGGTCATGGGTGCGACTGCGCTTATCAATGAAGCGATCTACAGAAATAAACCGTAGCATCGAAAACAATTTCTGCCTCTGGTAGGAAAGCAACTTTTTGTAGCCGCCGTGTTTCGGGATGAAACCCGCGCTCATGGAAGGCTCCGGACAGGCAAAAGACCAAAAGGACGACAAGGACACCAAGGGCGGCATCAGGCATCAGCAAGATTTCCGTTTGTTCTTGAAGTCATTGTCGTCATTGCAGTCCTTTTTTCCCAGCAGTTCTGTCAGCGGCTTTTCCACTTCCGTGCGATCGTCCAGATTCTTGATGCGCACGGCGCCCCGGGCGACGTCGTCGGGCCCTACATAAATCGCTTTTTGAAATTCGCCCTTGCCGACCCGCCCGAAAAATTGCCTGGGTTTCTCGGCATGCAATGCCAGATCAACGCTCTGCCCCGTCCGGCGCATGGCCTGCGCGAGACGCATCGCCGCAGACTGCTGAAGATCCTCCATGTAACCCACGGCGTAATTCAGCTTGGCCTGCAGGCCGGCCAGGCGTCCCTTTTCCGCCAACAGTTCGGCGATCACCACATCGCCGAATCCCAGGCCGACGGCCGTCATGGGCGTTCCACCGACGTCGCCCAGCAGGTTGTCGTACCTCCCGCCGCCGAAAAGCGCCCGGAATTTCCGTTCGGCGTCAAACGCTTCAAACACCATACCGGTGTAATAGCCCAGCCCCCGCACCACGCCGATATCAAACAAAAGCATCGCTCCAAGTTCATATTCGTCCGCCAGCCGGAACAGCGTTTGCACCGCCGCCAGGGAAGGGGTCTGTTCGCCGAGCATGGCGGCGGCCTGATCCAGCGATTGAATGCCGACGATCCGGAACACCGCCTCAATGGCCGCGGCATCCAGTCCGGATTCCCGGAGCAGTCGCTGGATATCGGTATCCTCCAGCTTGCCGCGTTTGTCGAGCGCCAGAAAGGTGGCCGCATGAAAGGCGGGCGGGATACCGGCCTTCGCCAGCAAATCGGCCAGCAGGGCGCGACTGCTGAGATGGACCTTAACCTCCCCCGCGTTTAAGCCGAGCAGGTTGAGGGCATTAACGGCGCAGGCCAGCACTTCGACTTCCGCGGAAATGCAAGCCTCGCCGACCACATCCAGGTTCCACTGATAATGTTCCCGCTTGCGCCCACGGCTCATGCGCTCATACCGGAAACACTGGGCAACGGCGAACCACTTCAAGGGAAAGGCGAGTTGACCCTGCCGCCCGACAATCATGCGGGCCAGGGTTGGCGTCATCTCGGGACGCAGGGCCAGGTCCCGGTTGCTCTTGTCTTTAAAGGCGTAGATTTGCTCGACGATTTCCTCGCCGCTCTTGCGTTTGAGCAGGTCGAGCGATTCCACAACGCAGGCGTCATATTGGGCAAAACCGAAAGTACGGGCGGAGCGGACCCAGGCGTCAAAAATCGCGTTGCGGACAGCCATCTCTGCGGGGTAGAAATCCCGCATGCCGCGCGGCGCCTCAAAATGAGCGGCTTCCGTCGTCATGATTTGACGGGTTTCATCACCTGGGCCTTCATGATCCGGCCCATCTTGAACTTGACCACCTTGCGGGTGGGAATCGTTACCACGTGGGTGGGTTTATTGGGATTCCGGCCAATGCGGGATTTACGAATGCGCACTTCGAATACGCCAAAATTACGAAACTCCACGCTTTCGCCCTTGGCCAGGCTTTCAACAATATAATCGAGCGTTTTCTGAAGGACGGCGAACACATCCTGCTGAATCAGCCCGGTTTCCCTGGCAATCCGCATAACCAAATCCCGTTTTGTCATGATACTATGCCCTCCTCAATGTCATTAGACCCGCTTTTTTGGCTTAATCCCTAACAGGACAATAGTTTACGCCACACCCGCAAGTCAAGCAAAAAAACTCAGCATTTTGGATCGCCGCGGCGAGATTCCTCTCCGGCAGCGCCGGATCGGAATGACCGTTTCTGCGTGTCATGTCGAGCGGAGTCGAGACATCTCTGCTTGGGTGGTACAACTTTGGGCTGCCCCTCAGATGGCTGAGATTACCAGGCCTCGCCGATCAGCGTATCGCCCTCCACCGCACGCGGCACAAACCGGCTAACCCGGTTGCGCGCCGGTGTAATCCAGATGCGCGGCATATCACCAGATGGCGCCGGAGGCGGCAGGATCCGCGCCGGCAAATATTCGCCAGTCCAACCGGTGGCCACCCCCGCGGCATTGACCGCCTCAACCAGGACCGCCACTTCGCGGCCAATCCAGCGGCGGGCAAAAGCCGTTCGTTTTTCGCGCGCCAGCGCCAGAAGCTTGGAAACCCGCCGCCTCTTTTCGCTATCCGGCACTTGGGCCTCCATCAAGGCCGCGGGGGTCCCGGGTCTGAGGCTGTAGGCAAACACATGCACATTGCTGAAGGGCCCTTGCGCGATCATAGCTTCCGTGGCGTCAAAATCCGCCGCGCTCTCGCCCGGGAACCCGACCAGCACGTCGGTCCCCACGCCGATCCCCTCAACTCTGTCAACGGCATAGGCCACGACGGCGCTATATTCCCGGATGGCATACCTCCGCCGCATGGCACGTAATACCGGATCGCTCCCGCTTTGCATCGGCAGATGCAGGCACCGGCATAGTTTCCGGGACGCGGCCATGCAATCAATTACCTCGCGCTCCACGGTACTGACCTCGATGGAACTCAAACGGATGCGCTCCAGCGCCGGCACCGTTTCGATCCGGCGGAGCAAACAAGAGAGTTTTTTACCATGATCCTCATAACAACCGATATTGGCGCCGGTCAGCACGATCTCCCGGTAGCCAGCCTGGGCAAGGCCGTTGATTTCCCCGATAATTTCGTCAAAGGGCCGGCTCTGGGCCGGCCCGCGCGCGCGCGGCACAATACAGTAGGCACAGTTAAAATCGCATCCATCCTGGATTTTAACAATGGCCCGCGTCGTGTCAAATAGCGGTAAGGCGCTCGTCGAGCCGGATACAGCGGGTGGGAATCCGTGCTCCGCCAGCAAGGCCGGCAATCGAAATTTATCGGCATGGCCGACCAGGAGATCAGCCACATCGGGCGCCTGTAGGACACGGCCGCCCGCTGAGACCGGGCATCCGGCCAGAACCACAAACGCGCCGGTCTGGCGCTTGGCGCCGCGCGCCAAGCGGGCGCTGTTCTGTTCGGCCTTGGCCGTGACCGCGCATCCGTGAATTACGCAGACCGCGCACGCCGTTCCAAAGGGCACAACCCGATAGCCTGCCGCTTGGAACAAGGCGCGCAAACGCCCCGTCTCGGCCTGATTCAGGCGGCAGCCGACAGTTTTAAAAGATACGGTTGTTTCCGGCATGGAAGCCTGATATATTTTGTTTGTTAAACATTGGAAACCAAAAAACAGGAAAACATTACGAATAGCCACGCCAACAAAATTCCAAATTCCAAGCTCCAAATTCCAGGGAAATACAATAAATTCAGGCCAAGTTGAAAAAACAGAAAGAAAACCAGGATTTATTTTGTCTTTATTGGAATTTGATTATTCCTTGGAATTTGGTTTTTGGAATTTGGAATTTATTGGGTTGTGGGCATAGCCCGCATTGTACCAAGGACGAACGATGAAAACCATTTATCTCTGCGGACCGATCATGGACGAACAAGGCGGCGTGGCGCGAGATTGGCGCAAAACGGCCGCTAAAAAATTCGGCCACTCGTTCACCCTGCTGGATCCCATGCGCCGGAATTTCAAGGATCGCGAGGTGGATAGCGCCAACGAAATCGTGGAATTCGATCTGCAGGACATTCGAAACGCAGACCTGTTACTCGTCAATTACAACAAACCGTCCATCGGCACCGCCATGGAAGTGTTTTATGCCTCGCATCATCTGGGCAAATTTGTCGTGGCGTTTTCGCCGTTCACCTTCAAGAACAGCAGTCCCTGGATGGTGCGCTACTGCACCAAAATCCTGCCTTCCCTGGACGCTTCGATCAAGTACATCAAAGCCCATTTCCGCTGAAACAGGCGGGTAACGCCGGCAACTATTCTGGATTCCCGACCCAGGCTCCGCCGGAGCGCTTCGCCGAGGCGAGTCAGGTCGGGAATGACAACCATGCCAATTTTCTCTGTCATTCCCGCGCAAGCGGGAATCCAGTCCGAACTTCGAAATTCCCATGCATGAACTTACGCGGCCTATACCCGCATCCCAAGGTTTTCTGTTCCGATGTTTCTGCATTCTTCATTCTGCATTCTGCATTTAATTGAGCACGGCGCCGCTCCCCGCGCTGGCAACCTTTTCGGCGTAGCGCTTCAGGTAACCGGTCAAAGGCCGGGGGGTATAGGGCGGGAGTTCGGCACGGCGGCGCTGGAGATCGGCCTCGGTCAGCTTCACTTCCAGGCAACGGCCGGGAATATCAATGCGGATCACGTCCCCATCCTGCAGCAGTGCAATAGGGCCGCCCGCGGCGGCTTCCGGGGAAACGTGGCCGATACAGGCGCCCCGGGTCCCGCCCGAAAAACGCCCGTCGGTGATCAAGGCAACTTGCTCCCCTAACCCCTGCCCCATGATATAGGACGTGGGCGCCAGCATTTCCTGCATGCCCGGCCCACCGCGCGGCCCTTCGTAACGGATCACCACCACATGGCCCGCCTTCACTTTTCCGGCCAGAATGCCTGCGCCAGCCTCCTCCTCCGAGTTAAAGATCACCGCCCGGCCCTCGAAAGTCCGCATTGAAGGCGCCACGCCGGCCGCCTTGACCACGGCGCCTTCGGTCGCCAGGTTGCCCCAGAGAATTGCCAAGCCCCCTTCCGGCGAATAGGGATTGTCCAATGGCCGGATGACGGCCGCATCCAAAACCTTTGCCCGGCTCACATTGCGCGCGAGCGTCCGGCCGGTCACCGTGGGGGTATCCGGATGGATCAGGCCGGGAATGGCCATGATCGTTTTAATAATCGCGCTGATACCGCCGGCACGGTCCACGTCCTCCATGTGATATGGGCTGGAGGGCGAAACCTTGCAGATAACCGGACAACGTTTGGAAATATCGTCAATCCGGCGGAGATCATAACGCACACCGGCTTCATGGGCAATTGCCAGCGCATGCAGAACCGTATTAGAACTGCCCCCCATGGCCATATCCAGGGCAAAGGCATTATCGAGCGCTGAAACCGTGATCAAGTCACGCGGTTTCGGCCCTTCAGCCTTGGCCATTTCAACAATACGTTTGGCCGTTTTGGCATAAAGTGCCCGGCGGTGGGGATTCGTGGCCAAGATGGTACCATTGCCCGGCAAGGCCAAGCCCAAGGCCTCACACAGGCAATTCATGGAATTGGCCGTAAACATGCCCGAACAGGAGCCACAACCCGGGCAAGCCTGCGCGGTAATGGCTTCCAACTGCTCCGCGCTGATGGTCCCGTTGCGGCAGGCCGCCACGCCTTCAAAGACGCTGATCAGATCGAGGGCTTTGCCTTCCGGCGACCGGCCGGCCGCCATCGGCCCACCACTGACCATGATGGTCGGCACATTAACCCGCAACGCCCCCATCAGCATTCCAGGCACAATCTTGTCGCAGTTGGGAATGCAGACCAAAGCATCGAAACAATGGGCCCGCACCATGGATTCAACGCTATCGGCAATCAACTCGCGGCTCGGCAGGGAATACTTCATGCCCATATGCCCCATGGCAATACCGTCACAAACGCCAATGGTGTTGAATTCAAACGGAATTCCACCCGCTTTGCGAATCTGCCGGCATACCAGTCGCCCAACAGCGCTCAGGTGCATGTGGCCGGGAATGATTTCGGTAAACGAGTTGCAGACACCGATAAACGGCTTATGCAGATCCTCCGGTTTGACCCCCAACGCGCGCAGAAGACTCCGGTGCGGCGCCCGCTCCACGCCGTGTTTGATTTGATCGCTATTCATGGCTTGTTCCTTTCTATTGCCTTCCATTGGCTACTTAGTGTATAAGAAAAGAGATTGATGAACAGAAAAAAACCGCATGGTCCAGTAATGCCTATTTGCGGTGGGACAAAACGACAGCAATCTGCAATGTTGTCATTCCCGCGACCTTCCTACGCCCACCGAAGCGTGTGCTTCGCGAAGGCGGGAAGCGGGAATCCAGCATCGGTATTTCCGCCACAGGCGGATCTGCTATGGCATGAGAATGTTTCTGGATTCCCGACTCGTGCTGCGTAGCGAAGACGCTTTACTTCGCAGAGTAGCATCGGGTCGGGAATGACAGAAACATTCAGCACCCTCACGTAACGGCGGGGTTATACGGACCGAAAGGAGGATCTTATGTGGAAAATGCTTTTGCCGATCATGCTCCTGATCGTCTGCCTGGCGGGATGCCGCAAGCAGGATATGCGGACAGTCGTCGTGGCCGTGCCCGGCCTGAAAAATCCGGCCTGCGCGCAGATCATTCAGGACGCCTTCATGCGCCAGCCGGGCATCAAGGCCATCCAGCCGGACTTTCAACAGCGTACCCTGGCCGTCACCTACGATTCCATGGTCATCGCCCGGAAGAATATCGAGTTCACGATCGCCGGCGCCGGGTTTGACGCCAACGATATCCGCGCCCCGACCAATACGGTCGCGGCCTTGCCCGCGGCATGCAAATAAAGGCAGAAAATCAACCACTGATTACACTGATAACACGGATGGAAAGTCGAAGTACCTGACTGAATCAGTGCTATCCGTGCCATCCGTGGTTAAGTTTTTCTGTATTCTGCATTATTTTGTCATGCAAGCTTTGATAGACCAATTTATCGACTACATCACCCTGGAGCGCGGGTTAAGCCCCAATACGCAGACGGCCTATCGCGCCGATCTCGCGAAATTCGTTCATTTCCTGGAACGCCGCAAGATAACCACGCTGAACACCGTGTCCCGCAAGCACATCCTGGATTTCCTGATGGACGCCAAGGAGCACGAGCTCAGCCTCAACTCCATTTCGCGCCTGTTTGTTTCCGTTAAGATTTTTTTTCGCTTCCTCCACCAGGAAGGCTTGCTCAGCCGGAATGTTACGGAAGTAATGGAGTCGCCGCGACTCTGGAAGGTTTTGCCCGCGACGCTCTCGTTAAAGGAAGTCGAACGCCTGCTGGCCGCCCCGGAGGGCGAAAAGCCGCAGGCCATTCGCGACCGCGCGCTGTTGGAAATAGCCTACGCCACCGGCTTGCGCGTCTCGGAGCTGTGCGGCCTGACGCTGAATGACGTCCATTTTGACGCCGGCTATCTGCGGTGCGTGGGCAAAGGGCAGAAGGAACGGGTCGTGCCCTTCTCGGAAAAATCCGGCGCGGTGTTGACCCAATACCTGGAACAGGTGCGCCCGCGCTTGACCGCCGATCCGCTCAATCGGACCGTTTTCCTGACACGCGCCGGAAAAGCGTTCAGCCGAAAAAGTATCTGGAAAATGGTCAAACAATATGCCCGCAAGGCGGGGATCGTCAAACCGATCAGCCCGCACACCCTGCGGCATTCCTTTGCCAGCCACCTGCTGCACAACGGCGCGCCGCTGCGGATCATCCAGGAAATGCTGGGTCATGCCGACATCGCCACGACGCAGATTTACACGCATATTGACCAGTCCCGGTTAAAAGCCATTCACGAAAAATTCCACCCGCGCGCCTGAGTGGAGACAGGATGCAAGCAGACGCCAGACGACGGACGCCAGACGACAGCCCGGAGAAAAAACTTTATCCGTGAAATCGGTGCAATCCGTGGTAAAAACATGTATCTTTGCGGTTAATTTTTATTCGTAGTTTTGGCTGATGAGCATGAAAATATTTTTTAAAAAAAATCCTTACCGGCCGCTGGAGAAACGCCTGGGCTATACCTTCCGCAAAAAGGACCTGCTGGCCAACGCGCTCATGCACCGGTCTTTCCGATATGAAAGCGCCGATATCCGCAACGACAACCAGCGCTTAGAGTTCCTGGGCGATTCTGCCCTGGGCCTGGTGGCCAGCGACTACCTGTTCCGCCTGTATCCGGATATCGAGGAAGGTCCGCTGACCTGCCTGCGCAGTCGCCTGACAAGCGGCAAAGCGCTGGCCCACATCGGCGCCTCCATTGACTTGGGCGCCGACATCAAGCTGGGTAAAGGCGAAAAAGCTTCCGGGGGCCACCAGCGGGATTCCAACATTACCGACGCCATGGAGGCCATCCTGGGAGCCGCTTACCTGGATGGGGACTTGAAAGCCGTACGCAAGATATTCAGCAGACTGTTCGTGGCACAAATCGAAATTCATCCGGAAGACAACTGGGGCGACAATCCCAAGGGACACCTGCAGGTGCTGGCCCAACAGCGCTGGAAAACCAATCCGAACTATCGCCTGGTCAAGCAGGAAGGTTTGCCCCACGCACGCATCTTCACGGTGGAGGTCGCCATCGCGGGAAAGGTTAGCGGAGAGGGCCAAGGCTCCTGCAAAAGGGATGCCCAGCAGGCCGCCGCGCGCCTGGCCCTGCACGAGATACAAGAGGAAGACAGACAACGGCCTGCCCACCGTAGTCCGGCACTGCCGGGCGAAGGCGGGATGCCAGACGCCAGACCAGAGACGACAACGTCCAGTAGGCTCCGGCCACCGGCTGGCGCCAGGACCTGAAGAGGCTGTTGAAAAAAAGAGGGGGGATCGAAAGACGGCTCGGCGTGACGCCGAGCCCTACCCAAAAACTCGAATTTTTGAAGGTAGGGCTCAGCCTCTGGCTGAGCCGGGAGCGTTTTTTTAACGACCTCTGAAGAATTGCCGGCATGGTTCTCATATTTGGCAATGATGGAACCAATGCCCCAACTAACCCATTGTCGCTCAATAAGCTATTTACAGCCCCCAGTTCGACTCAATCTCGACTTGCATCATTATTTCTTTTGCCATAATATAAGGATGGCATGGTTAATGCTTAATGATAGTTAAGGGGCTTACGCTCTCAAGCTGAGGAAGCTATGATTAATAAATTCAGGCCGACAGGCGGGTTCACGCTGGTTGAAGTGATGGTTTCCAGTGTTATTTTCGTCATATTCTGCGTCTTTTTTCTGAATTCGGTTTTCGCGTCCATGCGCGCCCAGCAATTGGCCTGCGATTTCTACAAGGCCATGACCATTGCGCGGAACCGGATCCAGCGCGTACAGCAATTTGCATACAGCAGTATTCCACTTACGAGTGAAAACCAGGTCCCGGTGGACGGCAAGGGGAATATTAACTCCGCGGGCATCTATCGGCGCACGACAATTGTGTCCGCCTACACTAACGTGACGCCCAATTTGCTCCAGATCACGGTCCAGGTCCACTATCCCGGCGCGCGACGCAATCTAAGCGCCAAACCGGTGGAACTGAGCATTCTGACAACCGAAAAATTGTTAGCACCTTAAACGGTGGAAACCACCACAAAAAACAAGAAGAATTAACCGCAAAAGAACGCAAAGAACACAAAGATTTGGAAGTGCTGAGTGGTTCGATCAATTTCGGTTATCCTATTCTTTGCGCTCTATGCGTTCTCTGAGGTTAAAAATTAGGTTGCGGGCATAGCCCGCATTAGAGAAATGACAATGCATGCCAAGCACCATTGCCGTCAATCACGGTTCTTCACCTTGGTCGAGGTGCTGACCGGCGTCCCGCCTCCACGGGGCTTCACCCTGGTAGAGGTGCTGGTTGCCGCCACGATCACCGTGCTGGTCATTACCGGCGTCTTTTCCGCATTTGTCTACGGATTGCGGTCATGGCAGGCGGAAGCCGTGAAAAATGAAATTAACATTGATCTCGAAGGGGCCATGGAACGCATCCGCCAGGATCTGCGCCTTTCCAGCGTGGGTGAATACCTGATGGCCTTTTATCCCGCCAACGCCTCCGAATACACCGCCATCAGTTTCCCCATCGCCACCACAAACGCCGCTGGTCTGCTCCAGCGGGATGCTTCCGACAAGATCAAGTGGACCAAAACGGTCATCTATCACGTTCTCCCGGGCGACCCGGACCAGCTCTTGCGCACGGTCTTCAGCCCGCGATCTACCAACGCCACGGCAAGCGATTTTAATTCGCAACTGCGAAGCGTGGTCCAAGGCACCAACACCTGTCTGACGGGCGAGAGTGTTTCCGAACAAGTCGTTTTCCGAAATCTCGTGAATCTTAAGATCCGGCCGCCCGAAATCATGTTTGATGGTTACGCGCCTTCCTACTGCAAGGCCGAAACGTTCAACTGGGGAAGCGTGGTGCTCAGTAACGGCGTTCACAACCTGAAGTTCACCATCGAGGGCAAGAACACCAACAGCACCGGCTACAAAGTCGGCTTCGACTGGTTTTCCCTCAGCCCGAGCGCCAGCCCGCGCGAAGGCGAAATTTATCTGCCGCTCAGCGGGCACCCTCATTCTAACTTATATCTTTATTCCCTCTCCGGCGGCTCGGTCTCGGCCCAGGACATGTCCAGCAACGGCGCTTCCTGGAGCGGCAATTGCCAGTTGACTTACAATGGCATTGCCAGCAACAACAGCATCACCTTCGTGGCGCCTAACGATCTGTGGTGCGACGCCAATTTCGACAACCCGCCGGGCATGATTGCCAGCAATGTGACCCGTAAAACCGACGACAGTTTCATCGCCAGCGATCCGTTCATTCCCGATATTGTCATCTCGATGGACAAGGGGATAAACTGGATGGTGGAAGGCTGTACGGAAACCACTGTGGATTCCGTTGCTGTCTCGAACACAACTCCGGCAGTCATCAATATCATATACGGCGGGACCAATGATGCCGCGGCAATCACCATGAACGGCGAATGGGTGCGGGTGCAATTTGCAGCCGCGACCAACGGCAATCTATTCATCGAAAATGCAAAAATATCCCGGCAGGCTGGCGGGACCAACGCAACGGCGGGCACCACCTCGAACTTGTATTTCAGCGGCGCTTCCAGCACGCAAATCCTGGCCGGAACCAAAGCCTGGAGCGACTGGGTTACGAATTACGTCATCAACATCGAAAGCAATTACCTGGTTCAGTTTAGTTTGCAAAATCCTGCCGAAAACCACGCATACGGCTGGATCAACACCAACTTCACCTTGTCCGCCCTTGGGGGTGTGATGACCAATATGATCGTCGGGGTCAGCGCGCTGGAGGTGCGCTATCCATCAAACGGCGTGTATCGCTCTGGCATTTTTGACACGCATATTGCCGATCCCGGTTATCGAACCCTTCACTGGACCGAAGTACAACCG
>Ga0247842_10005245_pt1 | contig 15501 bp, 15 predicted proteins | sample LaCruzMarch2015__3_FD_192411 | JGI IMG/M metagenome (GOLD analysis project Ga0247842, IMG submission 192411) | Freshwater microbial communities from meromictic Lake La Cruz, Castile-La Mancha, Spain - LaCruzMarch2015_19m | ecosystem: Environmental > Aquatic > Freshwater > Lake | place: Spain...
TAGGTTTTCAAAGAGCGAAAGCGTAGCTTGTTAATATGGTGTAAAATTACGCCACAAGTGGAGTATGCTTATATATTGTATTTGAAAAGTGTTACCTTATCTATTGTGAAAAATGAACCATGTCAAAAAATATACTCCATAAAACCCGGTATTACAGGGCTGGCTTCATTATATTTTCATAATGAGGAAATGCTTTTATCTCGTGATAAGGAGTCTGCGGAAGATACGTTCAAGAATATGATCATGCCAAAGAAAGCGGCGTTTGAGCTATGGTATGTTGATAACAGAAAGTTCTTTATGGATTTAAAGATAATCATCGCCACTTTGTTGGTTGTCTGCATACCCCGTTACAACGTATTATCCTTTATAAGCAAGCGACTTGGCGGGTTAGAAGTACGGCAGAATGCTGAAAAGGTTCTGGAAATGCAGAATGAGTTAAACAATAAAGACGCCAACGTATTAGTAAAATAGGCGATGTTAAATTTTTAAGAATAGAACGCGGATGTCGCGGATTAAACGGATTTTCGCGGATTTTTCTTTATTTATTTCGATCCGCGCAAATCCGCCTGATCTGTGTTTATCCGCGTTCTATTTCCTAAAGTTTAAAAAGGTTTCTTAAAACGTTTTAATAACCATTTGTTTATTCTCTGTGGTGAAAAAATAGAAAGGGAGTTTAATGGATTGGAAGGATAAGAAAGTCCTGGTCACCGGCGCAGGTGGTTTCATTGGTAGCCATTTGGTCGAAAGGCTGGCGGAATTGGGTGCAAAGGTACGTGCTTTTGTGAGATATAATTCACGTAACGACCGGGGATTTCTGGAAATCCTTCCAGAACATATCCAGAAACAGATCGAAGTCATAACAGGTGATCTGAGAGATTCTGGATCGGTGAGAACGGCTGTCAAGGACGTTCAGATCGTTTTCCATCTGGGAGCGAGTATTGCTATACCTTACTCGTACGTCAATCCTCGTGATGCGATAGAAACTAATGTTATAGGTACGTTAAACGTGCTAAATGCAGTTAAGGATTATGAAGTTGAAAAAATGATCCAGACGTCTTCTAGCGAAGTTTATGGAACTGCACTTTATTGCCCTATAGATGAAAAACATCCTTTGCAGGCACAATCGCCTTATGCCGCCAGCAAGATTGCATCTGATAAGCTTGCGGAAAGCTTTCATTTATCTTATGGTCTGCCGGTCGCTACCATCAGACCTTTTAACACTTATGGTCCTCGTCAATCAGCACGGGCAGTCATCACGGCTATCATCACTCAAGTACTCAGCTTTGACAGCATATCTTTAGGGTCATTGTATCCAACTCGGGATTTCTTGTATGTAGAAGACACTGTTGACGGATTTATCAAAATGGCTGAATCACCTCTTACCATTGGCGAGGTAGTAAATGTCGGTACTGGAATTGAAATATCAATAGGCGATCTGGCTAAAAAGATTATGCTTATAATTGGTAAAGAAGCACAGATAGTATCAAAAAATGACCGTATACGCCCATTAGCAAGTGAAGTTAAAAGATTAGTTGCTGATAATACCAAAGCTAGAAAACTAACAGGATGGGAACCTAAAATATCATTGGACGAGGGTTTAGATAGAACCATTAAATGGGTCTCAAAATCCCTCGATAGATATAAAGTGGGCATTTATAATGTATGAATGGAAGAAAAATATACTAATAACAGGTGCTAGTCACTTTATAGCTGTCAATCTGGCAGAACGATTGGTCAGACTGGGCGCTAATGTGAAAGCATTTATACGATATGATTGTTACAATAACCAGGGGTTACTGGATAAGTTGCCTGAATATATTAAGAATAAAATTCAGGTAATCAATGGAAACTTAACAAACCCAGATGCTGTTAATTATGCAGTAAAAGATACAGACGTAGTGTTCCATTTTGGTATACGTGATATGATTCCATCAAATATTAACGCTCGAGAGTATCTGGAAACGACCGTTATCGGCACATTTAATGTACTAAGTTCTGCAAACCAATACAAAGTGGAAAAGTTTGTTCATGTATCTACTGCGGAGGTATATGGTAAAGTAAAAGACGTACCAATTAATGAAGAATTTCCCATCAAAGCTCTATCTCCACATATCAGCAGTGACATATCCGCCGAAAAACTGGTTGAAGGATATTATTCATCCTATAAGTTGCCAGTGACGATAGCAAGGCTGTTTAATGCTTATGGACCTATGCAGTCAAAAGACGCTATCATCCCAACTATTATTAAACAAGGACTTACAGAATTAAAAGTACTACTTGGGGATATGCACGCTATAAGAGACTTTATCTACATTGATGACGTTGTTGCAGGACTTATAAAGATGGCTGAAATACCTGAATCAACGGGAGAAGTCATAAATCTTGGTTCTGGACAGGGAATTACAATAGGGGAACTATCAAATAAGATAATAAGCTTAATTGGCAGTAACGCCAAAATAATATTTGACGCAACACGTATCCGTCTACAAGATCATCATATAGGTCAATTGGTAGCAGATGTAACAAAAGCGAAGAATCTGCTTGGATGGAAGCCTGAAGTTTCTCTGGATGGCGGCTTAGAACAAACAATCAAATTTTTCAGAATGTGATTAAACCTTTAATAATGGGGAGTGATATATAGTGAAAGCTGTCATTCTTGCTGGTGGTGAAGGAACGAGATTAAGACCATTAAGCTATGTAATACCAAAACCCCTTCTTCCTGTTGGTACAAAACCAATCCTTGAGATAATAATAGAACGGTTGAGAGATTATAGTTTTACGGATATTATCCTGAATACAGGATATAAAGCGGAGCTTATCGAAGCTTATTTCCGTGATGGAAATAGTTTGAATGTTAATATTACCTATTGGCAGGAAAGTATATCCTGTGGAACCGCCGGTCCTGTAAAATTAGTTGAGCATTTACTTGACGGTCAACCATTTATTACAATGAATAGTGATCTGCTAACCGATCTGGATTTTAGCAAAATGTACCAGATGCACCTTGATAAATCAGCGGAACTGACAGTCGCAACTACCGGCTATAGTTATAAAGTACCGTATGGCGTCATAGGCATGCAGGACAATGTAATTACGTCAATAAACGAGAAGCCTGAGTTGAAATTCCTGATAAATGCTGGAGTATATGTCGTTTCTCCTTCTGCTTTGGATATAATACCCGTAGATACATTCTATAACATGACAGATTTAATTCAAGCACTTATAGACCAGAACCGAAAAGTAGAGACTTACTACATAGACGGTAAATGGCAGGATATCGGAACGATGGAGGTTTACGAAAAAGTAAACGCCGAATATTTCAGGATGGGTATAGAATCATCCGGATTATCCCGCTATTAATAAATGATAGTGCTATACATGATTAATAATAGGTGAGTTGGATTGAGCAGCGAAAACCAACGTAATACAATGTATCGTTGAGTTTCACTGCTTCGACCCGACTTAACTTATATTTCCGATTAAATTCGCGAGAATCCGTCTTATCCACGTTTTTAACTTCATCAGTGGAGTTTCTCATAGCGACAGAATGACTAAATGTTCTTATCCAAAATCATTTGTTATTCTCCTTTGAATCGAAGAATTGTGACAGAATAAGCAGGAAACTCATATTCAAAGGCATTTCCTTTGAACTCAATCATAGATTCCACTGGTGTTACGTGATTTTTCTCCTGAAAACTGTTTACCGCATCAAGAGAGTTGCCTGATAGTATCCATAAATGCGCTAATTTGTCTGATACATTAAAATCTGATACGTCAATCTTCCTGATTTGAGATTGACCTAAGTAATTCACAACGAAAAGAGCTATCTCGTTTCCTCGCTGAGTTGCGGATATGTCCAGAAGATCACCCTCATCAATATGAGTCTTTAACGCCTTATCTCCCGACAGGTTTGCATAAGCCTTCTGAACGTAATAACACGGAGTAAAGTATATATCACCCGATTGATTCGTCTGGATTACACCTGAACAACAACTATTCGTCATGTTTGAACGATTGGCAATCTTAACCACATTTCCAAGACGATGGTACATATTAAACATTCTACCAGCGTTCAAAGCATTATATAACGTCAACAGCCATGACCTACCCCATCCCCAATGACCAGCAGTGTGATTCCATTCGGTTATACCGAGTTTCAGATTCTTATTCTTAGCATCCTTCTGAATCTTTTGTATAAGACCACGAATTTCGTTTTCTCTATCTTTTGTATAAGGTGCATAAAAATGAGGGCATACGTAGTCAACTTCATCTGACAGATTTAGCAGTATATTATCAGATGGATATGATGCAAGCAAGGATAATTCAGGGTATCGCTCACGTATGGCGCTGGCATAGTTGACCATTACCATCTCGTATTCCTCACCGATTTGCTCGTTGCCGATCTGCCAATACTTCACGTTGAATGGCTCAGGGTGTCCCATCTCAACACGGATGCCTCCGTAATGGGTATCCGCAGACCCGTTGCAATACTCAATCTCATCCATTATCTGCTCAATGGTTGCTGAATTTGAATTCAAGCAGATCAACGGTTCAGCATTAACAAGCTCACAGAATTGCAAAAACTCGTGCAATCCAACGTCATTTTCCTCCATGTTGCCCCATGGATGATTTTCAAAAGGCGCCCTTTTCTCACGAGGACCAATGCAGTTTTGCCACTGATAGTAAATCAAAGAAGACCCGCCAAACCTGATTATGCCGGGCTTCATAGCACGGATCGCTTCTACAACTTCGGGTCTCCAGCCGTGTAGATTATCCTCTGGCATTAGTGATACCTTATCAACCCAAAAAGTTCCTTTACTTGGTATTCCTATAACAATAGTAGCAGAATTGTCTGAGACTTCAGAGATCAACGTTCCTGAGAACTTTTGCCAATTTTCCGTTACGCCTTTGAATTCGATCTTACCATAAGACCTAAAGAATACGCCGTAATTTTTTCCAATACTGACTTTGACTGGAACATCTTTCATATCGGACCCGCGCAGGTATATTTCCAGATTCAGTTTTTGTCCCTGCTTGACTGATATATTATTTTGAGCAATGCCGGCAATGAAAGGTCTGTTATCGTTTTGATCCACTATGACCTTTGCAGATAGATGACCTGTAAGTGGATTATCTGAATCTAAATATAAATCAGCAGTAACATTGATCATTTCTGTATCGCCGTGTGAATCGAGCCATCTATCAAACTCAGGCTGACCATAGACGATAGGTTCCCAGCGAGGATATGCCCAGTTTGTTCCCGGAGGATAGATACAATTTGGTTGTAATACTCCCGCAAAGTTCCTATCCTCTATTTTCTCCGACCACATTCCCGGTAGAAGATCATTGAGGGGTTCCATAAAGTCACCAAAAATCAATGGGGAGATGCTATCCTCATAAGCACCTTCTGATGATATTATTATCTGGCTTGACATCGTTTACCTCCGTTTGATAGACTATAATCTCTTTGAACATATAAATAATTCGACTTTAACTTGACTTTGTCACATTAGATATTTGTTGACACTTACACCTTGACATATATGATAGAATTCTTTATTTAGGATCCATAATTAAATAACTTCCCTATTTTGAGATATAACTCATTTAGTCAAATCCCCCCTTCCCCCCTTTAGCTAACTAATCTTTACCCACAAATCAAAGGGGGTTATGTGAAAGTTGACTTATCCACCTTTAGCTAAAGTGGGAAAAAGGGGGATTTGATTAAGGTTTTCGGATCAATAGATACTCAAAAATATCAATTGCGTTATTGGTAATATGCCGAAATACCTTTGAATAGATTCATTAATATTTAGTTTAATTAATCAAATTCCCCCTTCCCCCTTTTAGCTAAAAGGGGGTTATAAATCCTCTATCCACAATGGTTTATAGACTTGTGGGTAAAGATTAGTTTAGCTAAAGGGGGAATTAGCCTAAACTCGGTTCGGGGGGTGTTTCCTATTAGGTAAGTTATTTAATTATGGATCCTTAAGGAGAATTCGATCATGTCTCTAATCCAGTTAGTCGTTATTGAAATCACACTATTATCTAGTCAAAAAAAATGAAAAAATGCTTAGTGTGCCTTTGTGTCTTAGTGTTTTTGTGTTTTTTCTCTGATAAAGATCGCGGACAAGATTCTTATGTTTGGTATGGGTATTATACCTATTTGATATAGAAATGAGACTTAAAATGTCATTCTGAGTGACCAAAGGAAACGAAATTGAAGATTGGAGTATTTCACCACAGAGTTCACGGAGATCACAGAGAAGAATTAGTGATCAGTAAACAGTAATCAGTGATCAGTTTTTGTCACACTGATTACTGCTCACTCATCACTGATTACTTTCCTCTCCGTGATCTCCGTGAACTCTGTGGTGAAATACTCCTCAAGAAGATTCTTCGCTCTGTTCAGAATGACATATTTGAATTAGCAAATGGTATTAGTAAGTAACCTCGTCAATGTAGTGATCTTCATGCTCTTTGCCGCTACATTCTTCGCATACAAATATCTGTCGTTGCTCTTCGTCAGAGCAAGTAACACAAATATAAACTGCTATTGTCTTTTTTCCGTCGGCTTGACAATCTTCGCAGTAATAACATTTCGGCTTATTCTGCTCTAAGATGGATGGATATTTAGTCTTTGCCTTTGGAGGCTCTATTGCTTCCAGTAATATTTCATGTTCTATCCAATCACCAAAGTCATACACATATTTCAGCTTCTCTCCTACATTAAGACCTATTTCAGCGATTTTCAGATTGGCGCCGGTTCCTCCTTCGCCGAATGGCTCTACATCACCCAGTTCAATTTCACGAGAACGATTGGTTTGACCACGACGAATCATCTTCCAGAATCCTCCCAGATGATCTGACGAATCATGATTAAATGCTTCACGGAGAATATCATCAAATTGAGCCAATGTTTGACTACCCTGAATCTCGATGATCCGCCAAATGCCTGTTCTAAACTTAAACATAGCCTTGAAAATATATACTTGATCCGCCTGTTGTGCCGTAAATTTTTGTTTAGTGACTTGAGGCGTTCTATCTATAAAGGACTCAATTATATTTCGTCTTTCAGAATAATTTATAGAAAAACTATCAAAATTCATTCGAGGATCCTTGTCCAACACCTCAATCCAATGATCACCCGGGTATCCTTTCTGGTCTGATAAACGCAAGTATGCTGTGATTACCGACTCTTTTATGTAAATATGTTCATTTACAGATTCCTCCAGCATATTGAACAATAAATCCGCCAGTTCCTTGTTCTTACTTGCGATTTCATCCTTATGACTGCGACGTTCATTTTTCGATTCTAGTCTTAGTTGAAATCGCTTTGGATCCCATGATTCGATGGTTACGAGGAAACTGTCTCCGGGTTTTACAAGTTTCATTTGACCCCAGCTTGCCAAATCAAAAGCATTAACACTGTATTCATGCTTTCCCAGAAGTCCATCGGCAGTTTGATTAATAGACACAATTATTTTAGGTAAAGGATTGCCTTTTTCATCAACAAGATCGAAGGTTACCGACGCATTACGTCTGCTGACAAATCCATTAAATGATGGATCTATTATTAATACTTTTCTTTTTATCTCTATATCAGAAAGAGAAATACGAAATTGAACACCGGGCATTGCAAAACGAAGCGGAACAACCGTTTGTTTGTCCAGAAATGCGATGGATTCCCCTACAAAATGTCTTTTTATATTATTGTATATACTGGTAGTAGGTTTATTACTAGAGGAGGGACGGATCTCCAGAATCTTGTTGTAAAAGTCATGTATGTCTATTGGTCCATCTAACTTTGATAACACACTTTCTATCGCCATATCAATAGATGGCTGTTCAGATTTTGGCATTGAAGTTCTCCTTTAATCTTTATTTTCTGTATATTCTTCCCGCTTCTTTCTAAAAGTATCCGCAATCTCAATGTGTCCCTTCTTCTGTTATAGTAATAGTTTGTCACGCATATTATTAGCCATATCCGCCGATTTTATAGCTAAATCTTTTGAATAGTCCGTCAAATATGACTGTGCTTGTGTTTTATCCTCCGAAAATAGCTTTAAAGCCTTATCTTCAATTATCGGTTGATCTGCAAGGAACTTATTTTCGTATTCATCCCATACTTCTCTTACCTTTTTTATATGAGCCTGATAGTCACTATTCACCAAATCCTGCAACCTTCGGAACGTCCACCATGTATGTTGTGGATCATTGTCAAAAGTTCCTTCTGGTGGATTAAAGTGATGCTCAAGGGATAAATGCTTTTCGATGCTAACTGGTTTATGGTAAGATTCTGGCACTTCTGTAATTCCTATGTACCACGGGGTAAGTACGCTTGTACATGGTTCCGCCGAAGTTCTCCAATAAACGCATCCAATCTCTGGTGGCATCCAGCTTCTTAACTGGAAAACTGCGCCCTCTAATGTATCTGGCGAACACAGCGACCCTTTAGGTCCATGATACCTTAATATATCTATAACATCAGTAACATTAAACTTATGATCTGGTTTGACTGAAAATGGTAGTTGCTCTGTCTTTGGTAAATCATTAGTTCCATTGGTTACAAAACTCTGCCCGCGCCACTGGCGTACATCCCACAAATCATTAGATAGCGGATTATATGCGTCTCTGAAACTGAAAGGCTTACTACTGGCAGGATCATACCATCCTCTTTTTATTGCATAGTCAACAATATCCAGCGCACCGATGAAATTGTCCTTATCCTCAAGGTTAACATCTGATATTATATGCACGTTTGGCAAAATCACTACTTCGTCATCTGGAACTCTTTGAGCTATCCAGTGCTTACCTCTGACTAAAGACAGAAGCCATGCCTCATTGGGATCAGCGACAACAAGCGTACGACCAGAATCGCTATAACCAAAATGACCAAGCAGTTCCCCTGCAAGTTGAATACCCTCTCTAGCGGTTTTCGCTCTCTGTATAATCAGCCTCCTGAGCATATATCCTATTCCACCATCTACTATATCACCTCGTACTACTAATTCATCATAAGAGTCCTCTTTTGTACCACATCCGTCACTACCTAACGCAACACCATGTTCATTGACATAAACATCGCTGAATTCAAGACCGGGATTTTCAGCCCACATAAATGAGTTGGTTTCAGGAATTTCGGGCAACTTTCCGCCTCTATAAAGCTTTACCATATCACCGGGTTCATGCTTAATTCTTGGTATAGCACGGAAATTAAAGACTCTTTTTCCGCCATCTTGCTCATTATGACCGAATAATACGGAGCCATCTGTTGATGCTTTTTTCCCCACAACAACCGCAAAGCATCCCAAAACAGAATACGCTGGAATCATCACCATTAACAAACACAGCAAAATAAAAAACATTGTCATATCAAAATTTTGTATACTAAAAAGCGAAATAAAGATAGCTTTTCAATATACTATACTCCTTTCTTTTTTAGAAATTTAATCACGGGTTTAGGACAAAATACCATGTGTATCAATTTAAGAGATTTAACCCCAAAGGGGTGTCATATTTATAGTAAACAAGCAAATAAAAAATCCATAGCTCCGAAGGAGCGATATATTTGATTCAACTAAAAGATACAGGATATAGATCACTGATTACTATCTTGTATCCTGCATCTTTTCTTCTATCCGTGAAAATCCGTGTTTCATCCGTGGCTAAAAAATTATATTCGCTTATTTAAGACCGACATTCTGTTTGCTATTTGGCGTATATTGATGTAATTCAATACGGTTGCCATCCGGGTCTGATAGCCATGCCTGCCAGCTATTGTCACCACCCATTTTGACTTCGGATACCTCTACGCCTTTTTCCCTGAATTCGGATGCTGTTGACTGAATATCATCAACTTCCAGACAGAAATGTTTATATGACTGTTTTTGGTCAAGTTGCTCTGGATTGCCCTTGAAAAGCTCAATGAAATTTCGCCCGCCAATGTGAAGGTAAATTCCAAACCTTTCACCTTTGTCATTAATAAAGTCAAAAGCGGGAGATAATCCCAATTTATCCTTATAAAAAGCAATTGATTCCTCAAGATTAGAGACACCGAAACATATATGCGCTAAACCTGTAATCATGATGTTTTTTTCTCCTTCCTAAGAGTTTTTTTATCACGAATTTCACTAAAAGAACGAATTTTTCAGATATTTTGCTGGGTTTCGTTCCTCGACCCAACCTACGATTGCTTAACATGAGCCGTGTGTTTTTTCATCACAAACATCACGTTCCCAGATAACCTTATCATCAATCAGAACCATAATTTTGAATTTTCTACATAGAGATTTCCACCTGACATTTCAACAACTCCTCATTAATCCATTTTTCGGCTTCGACTTCGTTTTCCTCGATTGCTAGTTCAACACCACGCTTGGCGATTTCAAGCAGGCTTTTTGATAAAGCTTTAGCGTTATACATATCCGCTATTTTAGATTTAATTTCGTTTTGAGTATCATTGCATATTTTGGGTAAAATGATCTTTGAAAATTCACCTTTGTTTATCGCAGTTAAGATTGTTCCCGAACATCCCTTTTTGAGTTGTAATTGTCCAACTAAAGATTTTAGCAAAACAAGCAAGGTTTCAGAATTTAATAATTCGGAATTTATGACAAAAAAACCTGTTGAACATAACGCATTATTATGATTTTCATTTATTAAAGCAATACTTGACAGAGAACCTTCTATTGACGAAGAATTGCAATTTTACAACTTCCTGTTGCCTCTATAACTGCGTTTGTTACTAATGATAAATTGCCAATTGTCCCAACAATTGATACAAGCACATCTCCTACATTAAAGTGAGATCTTTTCATCATTGGGAAATTGAATATCTCTCTTGAAATATATACTGGAGAAACATTTTCCAAGAAAAAATCTGTGATATCCTGACCACGATAATATGGAATGCCATTTTCATAATTAAAATGCTCTGCAATAGACATATGATTTCCATCGGAAACTTTACATATATCTATTATTGAGTAAACATTTTGTTTCTGTAAAAGAACTTTCTCTATATCAGTATATCCAGATTGATAATAGTCTGCATCTAAACGAAATGTTCTCTCAAGTCTACTTTTATTGATAATTGAAAGTTTCATGCTTCACTCCAAATACTAAATCTTTTGCATCACTTACACAAGGAATGTCATTATCCTATGCTGAAATTATATCTTTCAGTTGCTTTTTGAGTTCAGGTATTTCACTTTTAATTATTTGCCATACTTCCTCAACATCTATTCCAAGATAATCATGTGCAACAATGTTTCTAAAACCCTTTATTTTATACCATTCTATCTCTTGATGATTATCTTTAAGCGATTCATCAATTCGTGCAATCATCTCACCAATAACAATAAAATTCATTAAACATGCGTCAAACACAAGCTGATTAGAATAGAATTCATCAGCATTAGGAACGCCTTTTGTGAAATCCTCTATCTTTTCGATTGCCTCAAGCATTGCTAATATAGCGAATGTATTTTTATCAGACATATATTACCTCACTTAAAATCTCATCTTTAGCGTAAGACTTCAGATATTTCTCTCTGCATATATCAACTTCCTTGCCAAGTTGATTTTTAATGAACTCTCTAATCATAAACTTTGTTTCAAAGATGTCAACTTCACCATCAAATTCAATAAGTAAGTCTATATCGCTTTTTTCGGTAGCTTCTCCACGAGCATAAGAACCAAATAGACCCAATTTTGATACATGAAATTCCCTCTTAAACATATCCTTGTTTTCTTTGAGAAAAGAAAGAACCAGTGATTCGCCTTGCATACTAATTATCTCCAATCCAAAAAGATAGTTTTCCCTTTTTTGCCCATTCAATAAACGCCTCTGCAATGCCGTCTGACAATTCGCCATTGTGGTTGTGTAAGTCATGGTCAATGATGATATGACCATATTTGTCTAGTTTCTTTTTATCATCGCCATTTTTTAAGTAGATGTATTCACCCGAATTGTCCTTGCCTGCCTTTTCAGAAACAGCAAAGAATATCGGATAATCCTCTCTTTTTGGACATCGCTCATCATCCCATTTTTGAAGGAATAAAACGCTTGTCTTTGTCCCTGTATGCGGCTTAAAGGTATTGCCATGCAAACCGACTACTGCTAATATTCTTGCCCTTTCAGATATAAACTCCCGAATATCCTTATCTGACGTATTATTAAATCTACCTTGCGGTAAAACTATTGCCATACGTCCACCGGGTTTGATAAAGTTCAGATTACGCTCAATAAAGAGAATATCTCTGCCGACCTTTGACTTTGGCTTGTTTTTTTCGTTATAGCCTAATTCGTATTTATGGATTATGCGTGATTCCTTTATGTCGCCAGCAAAGGGCGGATTTGCCATCAGAATATCAAACTTAAATTCCTTGTTTGAGTCACTGTCTTTCCTGAGTTTTTCAAGCCGATTATAGCCTTCACCATAAGTCAAAAGCCAATTCTTGTTATCGGTTGTCTCATTCCATCGTTCATAATCAAAGAGTTTATATGCAAAACGTTTGTCTCTCCATCGCCAGCGATAAGGTTAAGCGTCCTTGCGACACGGACAACTTTTTCATCAAAGTCAATACCAAAGACTTTTAGCACATCCTCTTTTTCTTCTGCTGATATTTCTTTATTCTCGAAAAGATGACCAGTCAAATAAAAGATCGTATGAACAGTAAATCCACAAGAACCCGCCGCAGTATCAATCATATATTCGCCTTTTTTGGGATTCAGCATCTTGACGCACATATCAATGACATGACGAGGTGTAAAATATTGCCCTTTCTCACCTTTTGATGATTTATTGACCAGATATTCAAAAGCTTCGTCAATTACCTGTAAGTTAGAATTAAATAGTTTGATGTCCTGAAAGCTTGAAACACAAATTGAAAGATGAGAAGGGGAAAGATCAATCTTGCTATCTTCTGGAAAAACGCCATGCCATTTCTTTTTTGCCTCATCAAATAGGCTTTGAATCTTTTTTTTCAGATCGCTTTCTGTTTGACCAGTATTCCTGAACTCAAGCACACGGAAATCGTTATCATCAATATTTTTCAGAAACTCTTTTAACCGTTCATAATTCCCTATTTCTTCTGGTTTTAGCTCACGTCTGACCATGCGATCAATAAAAGCTTTGTCATCTTTGCTCTTACTTTCGTCATATAGCTTTGTAAAAATTAGCTTAAAAACTTCCTCAAAAACGTCTACACCAGCATTTGCAAGGACTTCATCTTCCATTTCGGTAATAATCATTTTTAGTGACTTACCCTCATTTGGGATTTTATCCTTTATAACCAGATCACGCCAAGTAAAACGTTCTTTTAGAATATCAGCAAGTGTTTGATCTGCTTTAGGAATGTCGGTTAAATCTTCAAAATAATTTGGGTCTTTGCGGTTATAATAGGAAATCTGACCACCATTTGTCCATATACCGATCGGAGTTCCAGTAGCGTTGCAATATGACTTGAGTTGTTCTTTACCGTCTTTAAGTTTTGGTTTTTTAACCTCAACGATGATATACTCAACTGTTGGTCTATCCTTATCAAATACGACAATATCAGCAGATTTAGTTTCTCGACCGAATTGTACTGAATGTTCAAATTTTATGCGTCCTTTATAGCCATATTGATCTATAAGTTTCTTTGTAAATAACTGACGGACAACCTCCTCCGGCTTCAATTGAATTTCTTTTCCACGAGATATACACTCAACGTAAGGTTTTTCATTCTTGAGATAGATTCTTTCCTCAAGCCAAGCAATCTCATCATTAGTAAAGATTGAAAGATCATATTCAGAACCCTTTAGAATTGACGAAAGAGCAATTTTAGCTGTTTCCTTTATATATCCAATCAAATCATTCATTACTACTCCTCGTTTTAGTTCTTTTACTGCTCGATAAAAGCCTCATACACAGCAATAGCATTATCCAGAGGCGTGTCGTGCATTACGCCCTTAGTGGTCGAAAGTATGTACCCGCCATTGCGCCCCATTTCATTGCATAATTTTTTAATCTCTGCACGTAATTGCTCTGGTGTACCAAATGGGATGATGCTTTGACTACCAAGCCCGCCCCATAGAGTGATTTTATCTCCATACTTACGCTTTAATTCGTAGGGGTTCATTCCTGCAGTTTCGGGCTGGAGATTTTCCAGTATGTCCAGATTAATATCCACAATATCGGGCATGATCTCTGCCACAGAGCCACAGCTATGGTTTATCGCATACTTGCCAGTGTCATGAATAGCATCAACTATCCTTGCCCATTGTGGCTTAAGAAATTCTCGCCATAATTCACCGCCCAATAATACGCCTTGCTGTCCTCCCCAATCATCACCAAGCATCATGCTATCCGCAGGCACGTCCTTCACCAACTTTACATAAGCGATAATAAAATCGCCTGCTAATTGTGTAAGCTCTTTGAAAAACTCAGGGTTTAATGCGGCATCCATGAGCGCATTCTCGAATCCTCGAATGTGCCAGCAGATTTCCCATACTCCCCCACCAAGACCAATATTTGTGAAAGAGTTTGTATGATGTTTGCAAGCTTCTTTTATGTTATTTACGGATTCAGGAGGTAGAAGCCTGTTCGGATCGGGCATCTCAAAACCTTTTAAATTCGGTTCCGACAAACCTACCTGAACGTGGTGCGGGATATTCATATCATTGCGCCAGATACCGCCGTAGGCATCACGTAAAAGTCCATTTTCCATCGTCTCTATAAATGGAATGTAGGGTGCGCCACCTACACCGACAATATAGGGAACGAGTTTATTACGCCAGTCTGCCGTTCCATAGTATTCATCCATCTTCTGAGCGATACCACCGTCAATCCCCAATGTGAAAGGCACAGGGCGAACTTCTTTATGCGACATCACTGCCAGTATATCATCACGCCAACTCATTGTCAATTAACTCCTCATATTAAAATATATAATGCAAGTTCATGGGTTTACTATCATATTTTATCATCAAAAGGCTGATAAATACAAGATCAGAATTTCTTGATGTGTAACTGGTGACGCGTCACAAATTCTCTCCGTTGATAAATTTCACTGTTTACAATGAAATTTCTTTATGTTAATATTGCATAAGCAAGTTTAAGAAACCTTTTTAAACTTTAGGAATAGAACGCTGATGATGCGGATTAAACGGATTTTCGCGGATTTTTATTTATTTATTTCGATCCGCGCAAATCCGCAAGGAACTTGTATCTTACCTTCAAAAAGCTTATGAACTTGGTGATATACATATTGTGAAAAGAGTTTCTGCCATGTTGAGAATCTATGAAGGACAGTCCATTAGTTATATATCCCAAACACTAGGTGTATCAATCCAATCTGTCTACAATTGGCTGAAAGCCTTTCTTTTGAACAGACAGGCATATATTCTTAATACAGGACAATGCCAGATACCATACCAGTGCATCTATGGAACGATTCTTTTTGGAACATAACTCACGTATTACAGTTCACCCATTACCTTCGTATTCACCAGAC
>Ga0247842_10005247_pt1 | contig 15494 bp, 12 predicted proteins | sample LaCruzMarch2015__3_FD_192411 | JGI IMG/M metagenome (GOLD analysis project Ga0247842, IMG submission 192411) | Freshwater microbial communities from meromictic Lake La Cruz, Castile-La Mancha, Spain - LaCruzMarch2015_19m | ecosystem: Environmental > Aquatic > Freshwater > Lake | place: Spain...
AACTCACGGAGCAACCTGTCAACAATAATTTCAAGATGAAGCTCGCCCATACCGGAGATTATCAACTGGCCGGTTTCCTTATCAACAGCGACGAGGAATGTGGGATCCTCCATTGTAAGGCGCGCGAGACTGTCGTTAAGCTTTACCTCGTCAGCTTTTGTCTTTGGTTCTATAGCGACGAAGATAACAGGCTCAGGAAATTCTATCTTTTCGAGTAACACAGGATGCTTGTCGTTGCAAAGTGTGTCCCCCGTCGTAGTTAATCTCAATCCAACGAGTGCGACTATCTCTCCGGCATGAGCGGATTTCCTTTCCTCTCTCTTGTTGGAATGCATTAAAAGTATTTTTGATATCCTTTCTCTTTTTTCCTTTGCAGAATTATAGACGCTGCTTCCGACCTCGAATTTCCCTGAGTATAGCCTCACAAAAGTAAGCTGGCCGGCAAATGTATCGTTCGCGATCTTAAAAGCTATTGCAGAAAGGTGTTCGTCCGTCTTGGGTTGAAAAGTTATTTTCTTTTCATGGTTCTCAGGATCCATACCTACTACAGCGCCCCTGTCAGCCGGCGCCGGGAGGAGGCTTACTACAGCGTCTAAAAGCGGCTGAACACCTTTGTTCTTTAAAGCCGAACCGCAAAAAACAGGCACGACGGAGCAATCAAGGGTCATCTTCCTTAGGACTTCCCATACGTGCTGCTCGTCGATATTATGTCCATCGAGGAACTTTGCACACATATGGTCGTCACATTCGCTTAATTTTTCTATCAGGGCGCTCCTGTAATGCTCGGCCTCTTTCATTAACTCGGCAGGAATGTCGTCGTAGTAAAGTTCCTGACCCTGTGTATCGTCTTTCCAATATATTGCTTTCATCTTAACAATGTCTATTACACCCTTAAAGTTATCCTCACTGCCTATTGGTAATTGTACTATCAGAGGGTTCGTGTGGAGTTTGCTTATCATCATGTCGCGTACACGGAAGAAATCAGCGCCCAGGCGATCCATTTTGTTCACGAATGCAATACGCGGAACATTATATTTGTTAGCTTGACGCCACACCGTCTCGGATTGTGGCTCAACACCACCGACCCCGCAAAAGACCGCGATAGCACCGTCGAGTATCCTGAGCGAGCGTTCGACCTCGATAGTAAAGTCAACATGGCCCGGTGTGTCAATTATGTTTATCCTGTGGTTCTGCCAGTAACATGTGGTCGCCGCTGCAGTGATGGTTATCCCACGTTCCTGCTCCTGGACCATCCAGTCCATAGTCGCTGTGCCCTGGTCAACCTCGCCGATCTTGTGGGTCTCGCCCGTGTAGAATAATATCCTTTCTGTTAATGTTGTCTTCCCAGCGTCGATATGCGCCATGATGCCAATATTACGATACTTATTTAATGCAACGTCGTCCATACAGCTCCAGCTTATAATACACAGACCATGTTCTGTCACACTCTAAATAAGGGCTATTTTCTTATTATAGCCGATGGCTTCACACCAAGTACCTCAGCTATTCTGGATATGGTTTTATTGTTCAGAGTTTTTTTGCCGCTCAAGATGTCCGAAATGTATTGCCTGGAGACCTTTAGTGCTCTAGCTATATCAGATTGTGTTATGGACTGGATCTCCATTAGAGCAGATATTTTTCCCACAGTGGTCACATCCTTTTCCCAGTCAGTTGAATTGTTTATCTCTTCCAATGCAGATAAATTGATCTTCTTCAATACGTACTCCAAGGGTATCTCACACCTCTGTATCTTAAGCCCCAAACTTATAATATCTTGACCAAGCTTCATATATGTAATGTTGCTATGCTTAGTAGCCATGCTTTGTTACCTCCAGAACTATAACGATAAAACTGTCTCCTTGCCTTTCAAATATAACCCTATACCCTCTATTCAGCCTGCACGAATATTGTCCAGATCTGACCCCTTTGAGTTTTTCAAAATGAAAGCCCTTAACATCCCTTAATCCCTTTAGACCATCTTCCAAAACAATCCCCCTCCATATGGAGTATGCATTTCGTATTTCAATCGGCAGTCGACAAAGCGTTTTGATCACCTTGTCTTCGTTGACCACATAATGCACTAAACACCCCCGGGTTATAAACGACTTAGTTGACATTGTCAACTAGACATAACCCCTAGAGGCATTGATTCAAGTCTAATGCCATTAAAAAACCCTTGATGTATTATACAGAACTATCTGAATTTTAATATTTTGTACGAAAGCCAAACAGCCATATACACATTTTAAATAAAAAAGCAGCATGACGATCTAAAAAAACATGTGCCTTCACTCATTACCGCTGAAACCCAAAACTGTAATAACCTGCCTGTTACATCCTGACGTTAGTCGGGGAAAACGGACTCCGTGCCCGAGAAATAATATGTAAAAGGTAGGTTGTTTATTTTTTTAGTTTACCAGCGATAGTGAGCGAAGGCTCTGTTGGCCTCAGCCATGCGGAGCGTATCGTCTTTCTTTTTAAAAGATCCACCCCTGTTATTGTATGCGTCCATGAGTTCAGCCGCTACTTTTTCCATTGTTGTCCTTTCACTTTTCCTCGCCCTTGCGTTAAATATGATCCATCTTATTGCAAGGCTCTGCTGTCTGTCGCCGCGTACCTCGATAGGAACCTGATAGTTCGCTCCGCCTACTCTTCTTGATTTTACCTCTATCGGAGGTTTTATGTTGTTAATAGCCTTATGGAAATATGCAAGAGGCTCTTCACCGGTCTTTGCTTTTATAATATCGAACGCCCCGTAGACTATGGTCTCAGCTACACCCCTTTCCCCTTTTGCCATAACGCTGTTAATAAACTTTGTTATAACAACGTCGCTGTATTTAGGGTCCTTGAGAACCTCTCTTTTTACTGCCGCTTTTTTTCTGCTCATATCTAAAAACTCTCCTTAATTATTATTTTACTGCGCCGCTTTCTTTGCGCCGTATTTTGAACGGGCCTGTTTTCTGTTGGTGACACCTGCCGTATCCAAAGATCCCCTGATGATATGATAACGAACGCCCGGAAGGTCCTTTACCCTGCCGCCCCTTATCATTACGACGCTGTGCTCCTGAAGATTATGTCCCTCTCCAGGTATATATGCTGTCACTTCGAATCCGTTCGTAAGCCTGACCCTTGCTACCTTTCTTAGTGCTGAGTTAGGTTTTTTTGGAGTGGTCGTGTACACCCTGATACAAACACCTCGACGCTGAGGACAATTTGCGAGTGCTGGCGCTTTCGTCTTGGACTTCTGGAGCGCCCTTTCTCTTCTGACCAACTGGTTCACTGTAGGCATCTTTATTTCTCTCCTAATTAAAATAGCTCATGTCTAATATGTTATTTAGGCCCCAATGTCAAGTCTCAGAAGGAGAGGCTGTCCTCTTCGTCTGGGCCAGTAACATTTCCGCCAGTCTCGCTCTCAAGGCCTTCCTCGCTAACAACGTGCATAGGCGCGGCCTTGTAAACGCTTAAACCAGTACCCGCCGGGATCAATCTCCCGAGCGCAACGTTTTCCTTGAGGCCCCTCAGATAGTCCACTCTGCCGGCTATTGCGGCTTCAGTAAGAACTCTTGTGGTCTCCTGGAACGATGCGGCAGCTATAAAACTGTCCGATGTCAATGACGCCTTGGTTATACCGAGCAGTAGAGGTTCGGCTGTTGCCGGGGTGCCGCCGGTCTGCTTCACCCTTTCGTTCTCTTCCATGAATACAAATTTTTCGACCTGCTCGTTAATAAGGAAGTTCGTGTCGCCTGGATCGACCACACGCAGTCTGTTCAACATCTGTCTTACTATTACCTCGATGTGCTTATCGTTGATCTTAACACCCTGGAGCCTGTAAACTTCCTGCACTTCGTTAACAAGATATCTTGCGACATCCTTCTCGCCCTGTATCTTCAATATGTCGTGCGGGTTCACAGAACCATCCATCAACGGTTCTCCAGCTCTTATATAATCCTTGTCCTGAACGGTCACATGCTTACCTTTAGGTATGATGTACTCTCTTGGTTCGCCAACTTCCGGAGTAACTATGACCTTCCTTTTGCCTTTTACCTCAGCTGTAAAGGAAACAGTACCGTTGATCTCTGTTACTATGGACGACTCTTTTGGCTTCCTCGCCTCAAAAAGTTCTGCGACCCTTGGAAGACCGCCCGTGATGTCCTTTGTTTTTGTGGTCTCACGAGGGATCCTGACAAGGACGTCTCCCGCGAATATCTTGTCACCGTCGCCGATCATTATGTTCGCGCCCACAGGCACGAGGTATATTATCGCCTGCCCGTGGTTGTTCATAAGCTGTTTGCCATCCTCGTCAACGAGGCTGATCTTTGGTGATATCTCTTTTGATTCAGTTACGACCTTTCTTGAAAGACCGCTGATCTCGTCGACCTGCTCCGCGTAACTAATGTTCTCAAGAAGGTCAACGTACTTAACATAACCGGAAACTTCGGAAACTATTGGGATCGAATATGGGTCCCACTCACCGACCAATGATCCAACGTTCACGTCAGCACCGTCGGCAAAGAACAACCTTGCGCCATATATTACAGGATGCCTTTCTTTTTCCCTGCCAGTGTTGTCAAGGATGGCTATCTCGCCGTTCCTGTTCATCGCTGTATAGTTGCCATCCCTGTTCTCGACGACCTTCAACTTCAGATATTTAACTTTACCCTTTGATTTTGTCTCGTATTTACTCTGCTCCGCCCTTCTGACCGCCGTACCTCCCACGTGGAAGGTTCTCATCGTGAGCTGTGTTCCAGGCTCGCCGATCGACTGTGCAGCGATAGTTCCTACAGCCTCGCCGATGTTGACCCTGTGTCCAAGTCCGAGATCTCGACCATAACATGAAGCGCATACGCCGCGCTTTGCCTTGCAGGTAAGAACGGACCTTATATTTATACTTTCAACGCCGGCAGCATCTATTCTGTCAGCCGCTTCTTCGTCCACGATAGTCCCGGAACCGACCAGTAGTGATCCATTGAAAGGATCCAGCACATCTTCCAATACTGTCCTACCAAGAACTCTCTCGCTGAGCTTTTTGATGACCTCTCCACCCTCTATAAGGGCTTCTGTCTTTACGCCGTCGACCGTACCGCAGTCGGTCTCTGTTACTATTGAATCCTGAGCTACGTCGACGAGTCTTCTGGTCAGGTATCCTGCGTTCGCTGTCTTTAACGCTGTATCTGCCAACCCTTTACGTGCACCGTGGGTTGATATGAAGTACTGCAACACATTCAGACCTTCCCTGAAGTTCGTCGTAATAGGTGTCTCTATAATTTCACCACTAGGTTTAGCCATCAAGCCTCTCATTCCGGCGAGCTGACGTATCTGAGCAGCACTACCTCTTGCGCCGGAGTCGGCCATCATATAAACGGAGTTGAACGACGGAATGTCTACCTCTTTACCGTTCTTGTCCGTTGTTTTCTCAAAAGCTATACCTTTGAACATTTCAGATGCAACTTCGTCGCTGGCGTTAGCCCAGATGTCGACGATCTTGTTATATCTCTCACCCTCTGTTATCAATCCTTCCGAATACTGTTCCTCTATCTTTCTCACATGCTCGTTCGCCTTGTCGATGACCGCATGTTTTGAAGCCGGGATGACCATATCCTCGAGGTTGATAGAAATTCCAGCCTTCGTGGAATAATAGAAACCGAGAGTTCTTAAACGGTCAGCGAGTATGCAAGTAGCCTTGTTGCCTGCGTATCTGTAACAGGAGTCAATAAGGTCACCGAGTGCCTTTTTGTCGAGCACCTTGTTGTAGTCCTCGAATGGAACGACATCAGGCATGATATCGAAAAGAACGACCCTTCCTACCGTTGTGTCGTAGAGTTTTTCGTTAAGTCTTACTTTTATTTTTGCGTGCAGACTTACTACACCCTCGTTGAGCGCATAAAGCACTTCCTGCGTATCGGTAAAACATTTGCCTTCGCCGATTGCTCCTGTCCTTTCCCTGGTCAGATAATAAATGCCCAGAACGATGTCCTGTGTAGGAACAACGATAGGCTTTCCACTTGCGGGGGAAAGTATATTGTTCGTCGACATCATGAGAACTCTGGTCTCCATCTGCGCCTCTACCGAGAGAGGAACGTGGACTGCCATCTGGTCACCGTCGAAGTCAGCGTTGAACGCTGTACATACGAGCGGATGGAGCTGAATAGCGCGGCCTTCTATAAGTACAGGCTCGAACGCTTGGATACCAAGCCTATGGAGCGTTGGTGCACGGTTAAGCATAACTGGATGCTCTCTGATGACTTCAGCGAGGACATCCCATACCTCATCCTTTTCCCTTTCGACCATCTTCTTCGCGGATTTTATGGTCGTAACATATCCTTTCTCTTCGAGCTTATTGAAAATAAATGGTTTGAATAATTCAAGCGCCATCTTTTTTGGAAGGCCGCACTGATGGAGTTTCAATTCAGGACCAACGACGATAACCGAACGACCTGAATAGTCGACACGCTTACCTAAGAGGTTCTGTCTGAAACGTCCCTGCTTACCCTTGATCATATCGCTCAAAGATCTCAATGGCCTTTTGTTAGGGCCTGTGAACACTTTTCCACGACGACCATTATCAAAAAGTGCATCTACAGCTTCCTGCAGCATCCTCTTCTCGTTCCTTATGATGATCTCAGGAGCATTGAGTTCCTGAAGTCTTTTTAATCTATTGTTCCTGTTGATGACCCTTCTATATAGATCGTTCAAGTCCGACGTAGCAAATCTCCCGCCGTCCAATGGTATAAGAGGACGAAGGTCAGGAGGAAGAACAGGAACTACTTCCATTATCATCCACTCTGGTTTGTTTGGGGAGCCTCTAAAGGATTCAACGATTTTCAGTCTTTTTGTTAGTCTCTTCTGTTCAGCGTCTGATTTTGTCTCTCTCAGTTCCTTTCTCAGTTTTATAGCAAGCTCGTTTATATCCACGTTGCGGAGTATCTTCCTTATGACCTCTGCGCTCATCCCTGCTTCAAAAGAATCCTCGCCGTACTGTTCAACAGCGGCGGTGTACATCTGTTCAGAGAGTATCTCGCCTTCCTTGAGGTCTGTTTCGCCGGGATCAACAACTATATAAGCTTCGCAATATAATACCTTCTCAAGGTCCTTCAGCGATATATCAAGTATCGTGCCTATCCTGCTTGGGAGTGATCTCAGGAACCATATATGGGCAACAGGGGAAGCAAGTTCAATGTGACCCATCCTCTCCCTTCTGACCTTGGTTTGAATGACCTCAACTCCGCACTTCTCGCAGATAACGCCCCTGTGTTTCATACGCTTGTATTTTCCGCACAGACATTCATAGTCCTTTACAGGGCCGAATATCTTAGCGCAGAACAAACCATCCCTCTCAGGCTTGAACGTCCTGTAGTTGATGGTCTCGGCTTTTTTTACCTCGCCGTTACTCCACTCCCTTATCTTTTCGGGAGAGGCAAGCGTGATCTTAAGAGCCACAAAACTTTGTGGGTCTTTTGGTTTATCGAAAAAATTAAGTAGATCCCTCAATGCAAATCTCCTCTATATCTTATTATTGTATAGTTTCCCTTTCAACTAGCTCAACGTTAAGCGAAAGACTTTGAAGTTCCTTTAACAGAACGTTGAACGACTCAGGAATACCGGGCTCGTGTATAGCCTCGCCCTTTACTATGGCCTCGTAAACCCTTGTCCTTCCGGCTACGTCGTCGGACTTAACCGTTAGGAACTCCTGTAGAGCGTATGCAGCACCGTATGCTTCCATCGCCCAAACTTCCATTTCTCCAAGACGCTGTCCACCGAACTGCGCCTTTCCGCCAAGGGGCTGCTGTGTGACCAACGAGTAAGGACCCGTTGAACGCGCATGCATCTTATCCTCGACGAGGTGATGCAGTTTCATCATATACATAACGCCAATGGTAACATCGTAATCAAATGGTTCACCGCTGCGTCCGTCGAACAGTATGGTCCTTCCGCTCTTTGGAAGGTCTGCATACTCAAGGAGGGCTTTTATGCTTTCCTCGTCGGCACCGTCAAAAACAGGTGTTGTAAAAGCAACGCCGCTCTTTGCGAGCGTTCTCGCTATGCGTTTTAATTCGTTCTCGCTTGCGTTGTCTATTATCTCGTCGATCGCAGGTGAGCTGTATATACCCTTTATGTATTTCTTCAGGAAGTCAGCATTCCATGCTTCGAGGGCTTTGTTTATTTTTTCTGCGATACCCTTTGCGGCCCAGCCGAGGTTAACCTCCAATATCTGTCCTACGTTCATACGTGAAGGAACACCGAGCGGGTTAAGGACTATCTGCAAGGACTCTCCGGTTTGCGTATAAGGCATATCCTCGACGGGGAGTATCCTGGAGATAACACCTTTGTTACCATGACGGCCTGCCATCTTGTCGCCGACAGAGAGTTTTCTCTTTATCGCGATGCTGACCTTAACCATCTTGATGACGCCGGGAAGTAGTTCGTCGACTTTCTTTATGTTCTCGATCCTCTCATTGAACGCGGCCTCTATTACCTCTATCTGCTGGTTAACGGTGTTCGTAACTTGCGAAACCTCTTCCTCAACATCAGATTTAAGAGGTATGTAGTTCAATAGCTCGAACGGGATCTCCCTAAAGCGTTCTTTGGTTATAACCTCGCTGTTCTTAAGAAGCTCTTCTTTCCCATCCTCGCTGAGCAGCTTTCCAGTAGTCTTTTTTCCGATAAGAGTTTTTTCAAGCCTCTCCGCTGCTACTTTCTTTATAATATCTATTTCTATCTTTTTATCTCTTCCAAGCCTTTCTATGTGGTCCTTCTGAATGGATTGCAGCCTTTCATCCCTTTCAGAACCTTCCCTAGAGAATACCTTAGCATCTATGACCGTCCCGATAACTCCAGGCCCAACCCTCAGCGACGTATCCTTAACTTCTCTTGCCTTCTCGCCGAATATCGCCCTTAAAAGTTTTTCTTCAGGAGACAGAAGTGATTCGCCCTTAGGTGTTATTTTTCCTACGAGGATGTCGCCAGGTTTTACCTCAGCACCTATCCTTATAACGCCTGTCTCGTCCAGGTCCTTAAGGCTGTCTTCGCTGACATTCGGTATATCCCTCGTTATCTCTTCTTTCCCGAGCTTTGTATCCCTTGCGATGCACTCAAATTCTTCAATGTGCACCGACGTAAATATATCGCTTCTTATTAGCTCCTCGCTGATAAGTATCGAGTCCTCAAAGTTGTACCCGCCCCAGAGCATAAAACCTATGAGGATGTTCTGCCCCATAGCAAGCTCGCCTCTTTCCGTCGCTGGGCCGTCTGCAAGGACATCGCCCTTCCTAGCTACGTCGCCAACGGACACTATAGGTCTCTCGTTATAACATGTGTTCTGGTTTGAGCGTCTATATTTGGTCAATGGATAGAAATCTACGCCCACGTCCTCGGCTGAGTTAACCTTGTAGGCCCTTATTATTATTCTGTTCGCATCGACGCTGGCAACTACGCCGTCACGTTTGCATATGACAGCAGACCCGCCGCTCCTTGCACATATCTTCTCCAAGCCTGTACCCACGAACGGAGCGCTGCTCCTCACGCAAGGCACTGCCTGACGTTGCATGTTGGAACCCATTAATGCACGGTTCGCGTCGTCATGCTCAAGGAATGGTATCAACGCCGCTGCTACGGAAACAAGCTGGTTCGGGGAGACGTCCATCAATGTAACATCGTCCCTGTGCTTCATTGCATATTGCCCAGAGACTCTCACGTTCACGAGCTCGTCCACGAACTTACCTTTCTTATCAAGTTCCGCGTTAGCCTGTGCTATTTTGTGTCTTTCCTCGTCGAGGGCTGAGCAATAGATGACCTCATCCGTTACTTTGCCGTCAATAACCTTTCTATATGGTGTCTCAATAAATCCGTACTGGTTAACTCTTGCGTATGTCGTCATCGACGAGATAAGACCGATGTTCGGACCTTCAGGTGTTTCGATCGGGCATATACGTCCGTAGTGTGTGGTATGTACGTCCCTGACCTCAAAGCCGGCTCTATCTCTGGATAGACCGCCAGGTCCAAGTGCGCTCAACCTTCTCTTATGTGTAAGTTCTGAAAGCGGATTGGTCTGGTCCATGAATTGCGAAAGCTGTGAGCTCCCGAAAAATTCCTTCACCGCCGCTGTAATAGGCTTTGAATTAATCAGCTGATAAGGCATCTGGGTCTCTATGTCCTGAAGGCTCATCTTTTCCCTTACCGCCCTCTCCATTCTTATCAACCCGACCCTGTACTGGTTCTCCAACAACTCACCAACAGCCCTTACGCGCCTGTTACCAAGGTGATCGATGTCGTCGATCTCGCCCTTGTCGACCTTAAGGTCAGTGAGATATTTAACTATAAGGATAATGTCCTCTTTCTTTAAAGTTGTGTGGTCAGTCGGTGTATCAAGATTGAATTTATAATTTATCTTTACCCTTCCAACCTCCGAGAGATCATATCTTGTCGAATTGAAGAAGAGGTTCTCAAAAAGCGTCTTTGAGGCGTCCAGCGCTGCTGGATCACCTGGCCTTAGCCTCTTATATATCTCTATCAGCGCCTCTTCTGGAGTAAGTATCTTGTCGCTGACGAGGGTGTCACGGATAAAGCTCCCGACGTTAACACCGTCTATATAAAGCACGTTGACCTGCTTTACACCCCGTTCCTTTAGGTAATTCACTTTTTCTTCCGTGAGTTGCTCATTGAGTTCAAGCAGTATCTCGCCGGTGTCCTTATCGAACACATCTTCAGCGGATATCTTCGTGTAAACGGACTCAGCGCTTATCGAGAGGGTCTTTATCTTTTCTTCTCTTAACTTTTCTATTGTTGCCTTTGTGAATTTTCTGTTCTTCTTAACAAGGACCTTTCCCGTCCTCGGGTTAAGTATATCCTCTTCCGCCCTTATTCCTGCGAGAAGGTTAAAGTCTACATCGCGTTCGAACTTGCCATGATCCTTTAACAGCATCGCCTCTGTATTATAGAAGCTCTTGAGTATCTCGTCCGTGCTCATCCCCAGCGCCCTAAACAATACTGTAACGGGCATTTTTCTGCGCTTATCTATCCTGCAATAAACAAGGTCCTTATGGTCGAACTCAAAGTCCAGCCACGAACCCCTGTATGGAATTATCCTCGCTGTATATAGAAGTTTACCGGAAGGATGTATCACGTAGCTGTAGAAAACTCCCGGCGAACGATGCAATTGACTAACGACAACCCTTTCTGTGCCATTCACTATGAACGAACCCTGGTCCGTCATCAACGGAATGTCCCCGAGATAGACTTCCTGTACCTTTACGTCCCTTATACTTTTTGCGCCGGTATCCTCGTCGACGTCCTTGACTACCAGCCTAACCTCGACCTTAAGAGGAGCAGCATAGGTAACGCCCCTGCTCCTACACTCATTAACGTCGTATTTTGGTGTACCAAGTCCGTACTTGATGAACTCAAGCGAGGCTGTATCCCCAAAATTGGTTATAGGGAACACCGATGCAAAGACAGCCTGAAGCCCTGCGTCTTTTCTCTTCTCAGGATCTGTGTTCTCCTGCAGGAACTCCGCATAGAAATGTTTTTGGAGTTCTAGAAGATCAGGGATGTCTATTACAGGTTTTATTTCTCCAAACGAGCGTCTATGGCGATCATTTGTAGCCGTAAGTATAGAGGTCATGCTTTAAATCTCCCTTTTTAAATTTTATTTAATTGAACGATCACGTTGCAATTAAATTATTTAAGGGAGACTTTTCCGCCTACTGCCTCTATTTTCTTTTTGATCTCTTCAGCTTCCTGCTTAGAGCAACCTTCTTTAAGGTCCTTAGGAGAAGCCTCTACGAGGTCCTTTGCTTCTTTCAGACCAAGACCTGTTATGACTCTGACTTCTTTGATGACTTTTATTTTGTCAACTCCGCCAGACTCAAGAACTACTTTAAACTCCGTCTTTTCCTCTGCAGCTGCGGCAGCGCCGGCAGCAGGAGCAGCGAAAGCGACAGGAGCAGCGGCACTGACACCGAACTTTGTTTCAAGTTCCTTGATCAGCTCGCTCAACTCGAGAACGGTCATTTTCTCGATGAATTGTACAACATCAGTTCTTGTAATTTCAGCCATTTTATTCCTCCGTGGTTTTATATCTATTATTTTTTGTCTTTAATAGCAGTAAGAACATTCACAAAGTCCCTTGGAACAGCGGACAGTACCCCCATAAAGTTCTGCAGCGGTGCTGCGATAGTGCGTACTGTCTGTGCAATAAGTTCCTTCTTCCCGGGCAATTTTGAAAGCGCGGTTATTTGCTGGACGCTGATCGCCTTCGAGCCGTATATCCCGCTAATGACTTCGAACCTCTTTTTCTCGTCGACGTACTTGAGCACAGCCTTGGCAACAGCCGCAGGATCCTCGTAACTGAACGCTACAGCGACGGGGCCGACCAAATACTGATCAACGTCTTTGTGATAACTGAGGTTCTCTATCGCTCTTTTCAAAAGAGTATTTTTTATTACCTTGAGCTCTCCGCCATTGGAACGAACGTCTTTTCTCAACGCTGTGACCTGTTGTGCAGTGAGACCAAGATTATGTGTTATAAAAAAAGCTTGAGAGGCTTCGAACTTCTCCCTAACCTGTTTTACTACCTCTTTTTTATCATTGATATTCACTCTACATACTCCTACGTAATTTTTAGCCGGTTTGTTATATATCCATAAATATCACAAAGGCAAGCAATTTTTATGCCGCTTTTTTCTAGAGCAATCCCTGTATACTGCTTGTGTCTATTTTGACCCCAGGGCCCATGGTTGTGGATAGGGTCACCGCTTTCATGTAGATACCCTTGGCAGACGAGGGTTTTATCCTGTTGATCTCGGAAAGTATGGTCTTAAAGTTCTCCAACAGTTTTTCCTGCCCAAAAGACATCTTGCCTATAACCGTGTGGATAATGCCGGTCTTTTCAGTCCTGTACTCGACCCTTCCGGCCTTGTGGGCTTTCACGGCCTTCTCTATGTCCATCGTGACTGTCCCGACTTTTGGGTTTGGCATAAGGCCTTTAGTCCCAAGGATCTTGCCCAGCTTTGAGATGACCTTCATCATGTCAGGGGTTGCAACAACCGCGTCAAAATCTAGCCATCCGCCAGTGATCTTTTCAACAAGGTCCTCTGCTCCAACATAATCCGCTCCAGCTTTTTCTGCTTCAGCGGCTTTTTCACCCTTTGCGAAAACAAGGAGCTTTATTTTTTTGCCTGTCCCATGAGGCAGGTTAACAGCTCCTCTTAACATCTGGTCCGCATGTTTTGGATCTACGCCCAGATTAAATGCGACGTCAACTGTCTCATCGAACTTAGAGTACTTTACGCTCAAGGCGAGCTTGATGGCTTCCTCGGCGCTGTACTTCTTGTTACGGTCAACCTTTGACAACGCGTCCCTGTACTTCTTTCCTGGTTTGTGCATTTTTTCTCCCGCTGGTTCAAACGGCTTTTAACGGCCTCCCAGTCTATATTACTTCTATCCCCATGCTTCTCGCTGTACCTTCGACGATCTTTATTGCAGCGTCGAGGTCGTTGGCGTTAAGGTCCGGCATTTTTATCTGCGCGATCTTTTTCACCTGAGCCTTTGTGACCTTACCGACCTTATTGGTGTGTGGAACACCTGAACCTTTCTCTATGCCAGCCTCTTTCAAAAGAAGTATAGACGCTGGAGGAGTCTTTTTTATGAAAGAGAATGACCTGTCTGCATATATGGTTATGACGACAGGGATTATCATACCCTTCTGGTCCTGAGTCTCGGCATTGAACCTCTTGCAGAACTCCATTATGTTCACACCGTGCTGACCAAGTGCAGGGCCCACAGGAGGCGACGGATTGGCGGCGCCCGCCGGTATCTGAAGTTTTACCATTCCAACTACTTTCTTAGCCATTTTCGTCTCTCCTTAGCCGTTATATTTTTTCTACCTGCACGAACTCAAGTTCCACAGGCGTTGATCTTCCAAATATTGATACAAGAACTTTCAGTTTTGCCTTGTCCGGTTTTACTTCCTCGACGATCCCTGTAAAGTTCGTGAACGGTCCTTCTATGACGCGCACGTTCTCGCCCTCTTCAAAAGAAACCCTTGGAGCGGGTTTAGAGCTACCTTCTTCGACCTGTGAGGTTATCTTCAGGACCTCTTTTTCACTTATTGACGGAGGATTAATGTTACCGCCAACAAATCCAACTATTCTCGACGTAGATTTAACAAAGTGCCATGATTCCTCGTTCATTACCATCTGGACCAGCATATAACCGGGATAGAATTTTCTGCTCGTTGTGCGTTTCTTTCCCTTAGATATCTCAACTACGTTCTCGGTGGGCACAAGCACATAACCAAATTCGCTCTGACGACCCTCTGATCTTATCCTCATCTCAAGTTGTCCCTTTGCCTTCATCTCCTGTCCTGTCTTAACGTAAACGATGTACCACTTCATGTTCGGATTTTCCGAGTGCACATTTATATGCTGCTGTTCCGGCTGTGACGCAGGAACTTCCGGTGCAGCGGACTTATGGTCTTCAGCGTCTATTTTTTTCCCGCCATCAGAGATCATCTTGGAGAGTTCATCTTTGTTGGAGAGAAGGTCCTCGTTGGTATTTACTTCGTTAGTATCTACCTCAGGGCTCTTTACTTCGTTGTTATTTGTTTCTTCGTTATGCATTTTTTACCTCAAAATAAAATTCACGCCCATACTCGACAGCCAATCAAAAATACCTAAGACTATAGCGGATATTATTACCGCGATGATAACAACAATTGTTGCAGCTTGTGTCTCTTTCTTGCTAGGCCACACAACTTTTTTTACCTCGGTGATGACCTCAAGAAGATATAGCCGTATTTTCTCTATCCTATAAGGCAGGTATGCACCGATACCGCCGAATATTATAGGGACCAGGTTCACAAGCATCTGTGACCACGTTGATCTCAAATAGATATCAAAATAACTTAAGACATTGCTAACAGCGACTTTGGACGCATACCAAATAAGAACGCCCACCGCCAGCACTGTGATCATAAAAGCATTTCTTGTTATCTTATCCATATCTGCCCCTTTTATTTCTGGCAGGCCAGGAGGGACTCGAACCCACAACAACCGGTTTTGGAGACCGGTGCTCTACCATTAGAGCTACTGACCTATTCTAGGGCCGTCGTACTTACGACGTACCTACTAAAATTACTTCGTCTCCTTGTGTTCGGTATGTTTTCTGCAAAAACGACAAAACTTTTTCATTTTCAGCTTGTCCGGTTTCGTCTGCTTGTTCTTGTCAGAGACGTAGTTTTTGCGTTTACATTCGCCGCACTCAAGATGGATTATAGTCCTCACCTTTGAAGCCTCCCTAAAAGTTCTATATATATGTAAGAGAGAGTCCTGGTCAAGGACCCTCACCCACTTAATAAAAGCCTTGTCGTATTATCAGCTTATAAAATATATTGCAACAATTATTTAATTACTTCGCTGACCACGCCGGCACCAACAGTTCTGCCGCCTTCACGTATTGCGAACCTTAGTTCCTTCTCCATTGCGATCGGGCAGATCAGC
>Ga0247842_10005249_pt1 | contig 15486 bp, 18 predicted proteins | sample LaCruzMarch2015__3_FD_192411 | JGI IMG/M metagenome (GOLD analysis project Ga0247842, IMG submission 192411) | Freshwater microbial communities from meromictic Lake La Cruz, Castile-La Mancha, Spain - LaCruzMarch2015_19m | ecosystem: Environmental > Aquatic > Freshwater > Lake | place: Spain...
AATCACTATAATTTTCTTGTTTTACCTGATTCTTTTTCTTTTGAAGTAATTGAAGCAGAAATGCCTGGTAATGTCTGGAATCCCTCTACAAATTTGAGTTTTTCACAGGATTATGAGCAATTTCATGGGAGAAAAACCTATGCCAGTAACGTCACAGGAGCCTACTACGCCAATCTTTTAGGAGTTGCAGAATATCTCGAGAAAATCAAAAAACAAGCCTCTGTGTTAGTCCTAAGAGAAATAAGAGAAGATTACTATGCACCACTAGGTGTTGGAATTCTAAGAGAAATAACAAGAGAAGCATTTACAAATCAACCAATAAAAGCTAAAACAATTGACGAAGCATTTGAGCTGATGCAAAAGAATTTTAAAATTAATATAAATGAATATAGAAAAATATTAAAAATTATCACTAATTACAAAAAGCAAAAGAAAGTCTGCGATTATTTCTGATTATAAGATTAATCTCTTAAATCAGAAATTCCAAGCATTATAAAAACCAAACCGACGAGAATTAACAACATAACAACTCCACCTTTTATCAAACTAAGTGTTGCCTGACCCCAGCTTGGAAACCAGATTACTGCTCCCAAAATAGGCAAAATTACTAAAATCAATCCAACTAAAAGTTCAAGCCATTTGTTCATATTATATCTAGTTGAATGTTGTTTAAAAAGATTGTTGTTTATGATTAATTACTTAGAAGTTATTAAAAATAAGATTTATGCTCTCTGATAGCCAACTATTTTCTTTTTTTTGCCCTCACCCTCGTAAATTGGAACTTCTTCTGAAGCTTGCTTTACGTGACGACTACCACTTGATTTTGAGAGAGACAATACTACTCCAATCCCCACAAGAATTAAGCTTCCAATAATTACATATTTCCCAGTTAAAACAGCAGGAAGTGTGAATGGAATCATTTTTTGAATATCTGGAAAACTAGAAATTCCGAGTCCTAACAGTCCAACAAGCGCGATTAGATAACCAATAAGTTTGTTCACCATCTTTAGTTTTAAAAGATTAAGAGGTTTTTAAATATTTCTTAAATTTTTTATCTCGATAAATTAATAAACATCTAACTTCTTAGACTATTATGGTAAATATAAAGGAAATAGTAAAAGAGAAGAAGCCTGAAGAAAAAAAACCCGAGGATAAGAAGTCCGAAGATAAAAAAACAGAAATAAAGTCCGAAGAAGAACAAGAAGGCTTAGACGAATTACTTGAAGAAGAAAACATAGATAAATCTCTTTTTGATTCAAATCTTTTTCCATCAGGAATTCCAACACAAAGACTAAACACAAAAGATTTATTTCTTAGTTCAGATGAAGAACGAGTCAGCGAACTTTCAGATATAGTCCAGGATGCACCAACTACTACAACATCAGATTTAGATAACAAACCCCTCTATAATTCAGGTGGTTCCTCCTACGACCAGGGCGATAAGTATGGTGGAAGCACCAATGCCTATGAACAGCCAGATAATTCAATGGATTTCCAAAGATCAAGACTTCAGACTGGTTCTTTAAGGGAAAACACCATGGGTGAAAGAAACACAATGCAAACCACTTCTTTTTCATCTAGACAATCTAGAGACTCTCCAAAATCAGTAGATGAAGTAGGGGACCTTGTAAAATACGGCCAAGAAACAACTACTATTGAATCTAAGAAAGAAACTCGAAAACACTGGTCATAGTTAACTCTCACTTTTTTATCAAAAAATCATTAAAATACAAAACAAGTTAAGCCGATAACCGAATAATAAACACTAGAACTAATTATCCAAATATTCTTTTCCAAAAACTCTTCTTTTCTTCTATAATGGGTTCAACAACTCTCACTTCTTCATGCCTCTCTTCTACTTTAGGAGCTTCTGCAGCCAATTGTTCCTGCGCAGAACTAATTGCCTTATCTACTTCAGATCTAGTATAACCCTGCTTAATCAATGCCCATTTTAATGCTTCTGGCTTATAGCCCTTAGAAAGATTTTGTTTAACTCTATCAACAACCTTCTGTATGTAGTCTGAATCTCTTAATACCATTTTGTTACCTATCCAATCTGCAGTCCCTTATTTAAAAAACTATCTATTATTCATTCACTAAAAGCCAATAGTTACAAGATTAATTTTTTTTCACATTAACTCTAATATATTTTTTAGGTTTTCTATTATGGTAAATCCAAGCAGCAATAAAAACAATAATCACTAGTCCAACAACAACAAAGAATATCCAAATAAAAATATTTGATTTCTTTCCACCATTCCCCGCACTAGTACCTAACGAATTGTTTATTGAGCTATTCATATTGCTAATATTTAATGGTGCAATACTCTTTAATTCATAGATAGTTGTAATAGTTAATTTGGCTAAGCCATATTGAATATCATTCAATTTAATAGCAATATCATAATAGCCATCTTCAGTAGCATCAAACTTTTTTTCGTCTCCAATGGCAAATATGGCTTGCTGTGGAGTACTAGAAATATTTATTGTAGCATAACTAGTATTTAATGCAACTATCCCAACATAATGTATTGAACTATTTAATGTAATCTGCCCTCTTTGTTGAGTACTTAAATTAAAATTCCACCCATTCGTTAGCTGTTGACTGCTTGGGACAAAGGTTCTTGTCCAGAATCCAGAAGTTATCGTGGATCCCTCATTGCTTGTGCTTGTTGATGGAGCAGTTATTGTAATATTTCTTATTTCAGAAACATTAGAGTTTCCTGCTAAATCTGTACAATTAATACTCCAGTTATAGCCACCAACAGACAAACCAGTTCTAGTAAATGAATTTGTTTCCCATGTTTGATTTACACTGGAGTTTGAATCCACAATGGTGCTATTAATACTTAATGAACAATTCAGATTAAGATTAGTTTCATTAACTTGATAACTAAATGTCCATGAAGTATTTGTGCTAGAAGCTGAATTAACAGGGGAAATTAAGCTAAGGAGGGGAGCGGTTGTGTCCATTGGGACAATAAAAGAATCATTTAGTCCCAAATTATTTGCACTGTCATTTACATATACATAGATTGTCTGATTTCCATCACTTAGATTAGTTAATGCAGTAGTTGTTGTGTTGCACCATCCATTGGAAATTGCAATAGTTTGATTTGTTCCATTAATATTAACCAAACAAGCACTACCAGTTAGATTCGATAGACTATCAATAATAGAAATATTCAACGATAAACTATCTGTATTCTTCTTAAATGTGGCATTAGAATAGCCACTAATAGCAATTGTGGGGGCAGTACTATCCACATAGATAGAAATATTTGTAGTTGAATTTGTATTTGCATCGGTTCCAGTTGTGTTTACTGCTTCAATTATAAAAGTATAATTTGCTTCGGTGGTATTACTAAAAGAATATCCAGTATCACTATTATTGACTCCCTTCAAATAAAGGCTATTATTAGAGAATACATAAATGGAGTAATTTTTTGTTGCATTATCTCCGTCGGCAGCAACAGCGGTCCAATTAACATTAAACGAACCATCATCAAAAACAGCAGTGGAATTTCTACTAACAATTAAACCAGTTGGAGCACTTAATGCAGCTGCAACCAAATACACTAATGATAAAGATATAACTAAAAATAATACACTATAAAATTTTAAACCGACTTTACCTTCTTGTATCACCATCTTTCATAAAAAAGAATAATTGCTAGTATATAAATATTGCTCAGACTTTACTTAGTTAAAAATATTAAACTTCCTTCGATAATTCCGGCAATAATTAGTAATGGAATTATAATAAAAATAAACACCCTCATTGTATCACCGAAATCTTTTCTGAAAATTTTATTAGAATCTTTTCTGAAAAAATTAGTTCCCAATTTTATTCCCATACTTACCGCAAGAATAATTGCAGGTAGTTCAAATATTCCATGTGGAAAAATTTTCCAAAGAACAATCAGTCCTCCTTGAGAAACAGCATAGTTTGCAACAAATCCCAAAAGATATCCATTAAAAACAATGGTTCCAAGGGGAATTATTCCAAATAATATTCCGAACACAACAGAGATAACTGCTGCCCAACTATTATTTGCAATAATATAACCAATCATCTGAATCATATTATAATCCTTAATTTTATCCATTAAGTTGACAATTAAATCAATAATTTCTTTTCTAAAAAAAACAGGGAAAAAATATCCAATTAAGATAAATAATAAAAAAACAATAATGGAAAACCAAATGAAATTTTTAATTTCTCCCAAAAAAGAAAAACACCTAGAGTAATTTTCTCTAAAAAATCCTTTCTTGTTTTTTTTAACCATGATTCTTAGAAAAGAATTTAGATATCATTGAGGTTTTTTTCGGATATCGATGTCTTAAATATAATCCATATAATATTCCAGCAATTAATCCTCCAAGGTGAGCCATGTTTCCTATTGGAAGATTTACAAAAAATCCTATAACTACCAGGGGAACAATTGCGATTATTGGTAATATCCAAAATGGCATTTCCAATGCAAGTGAGAATTTTCTTATTTTTGGATTAAAAGAAAAAACAGCGAATATGGAAAATATAACATATGCACTTAAAATAAAACTAATAACACCAGCAAATGGAACATTACCAATAGCATCTATTATTGATTGAATAATTATTGCAACTAATGGCCCCGCAATTAAATAAACCCTATTTTTTGGAGTAAGAACAGCCAACAAACCCAAAAGTCCAAATATGGCTCCAGATGCTCCAACCCCGTATATCAGGGGATTTCCAAATATCTTTGCACCCATAACAGAATTCCCAAATAATATTGAAACAATTGCAAAAAATACTCCTGCAAAAATTCCCGCAAGAAGATAAAATATTATATATCTTTTTTTCCCTACAAGTCTCTCAATAAAACTTCCAATGAAAAATAAAGAAAACATATTGAAAAATAAATGCGCAAAACCCCCATGTATAAACATGCTGGTCAGAAGTGTCCATAGCTTTTTCCCAGCTAAGATAGACGCTGGTTGCAGAGCAAACAGAGAGAAAAATTTTTCTTCACCAAGAAAATAAATTCCCGCAAGTGAAATAATAAATATAACAACATTTATTAAAATAATCCACGACGTATAGCTATTCAAAAATCTTCTTATTTCCATAAAATCTATTTAGACTTTTTCTTTTTAGGTTTTACTGCTTTCTTTACTAGTTTCTTTTTTGCTGCTTTTTTTCCAGCTTTTTCCTTGTCAGCTTTTTTCTTTTTCTTCTTTTCTGCGCTATCTCTCTTTTTACCTGCTTTTTCTCTTATTAACACAAGTTCTTCCTGAATCATTTTTAAGTCTTTTTCAGTTCTCAAAATTTTCAACTTAATTTCTTTTATGGGTTCTGTATTATCCACTAATTCATAAACTTCTGCACATTCTTCACATGTAAAATCATGTGCCAATGCAGTTTCTTCACTTACCTCAATATTACACGATTTGCATCTATAAAATCTTTTTAATTCTCTTCCCTTTAATTCTTCATTCAATAATTTTATTTTTCCTATTAATGCTTGTTCTAATCTTACCATGCATTTTTCAGTATCCAATGTCCAGAAATAAATATACCATCCTTTTCTTTTGTCTTTTTTTCTTGTAAAAGAAACAAGTCCCTCTGCAGAAAGTTTATAGAGGATGTTTCTTACCTGATTTATTGTGAGATTCATTTTTTTTGCAATCAAAAATTCATTAATATCTCTTTTTTCAAAAAGAATATCTACAATTGTGCCCGCACTTTCACCAGCTAATTCTTCGACGAGTGATTTGAGAAGTTTAATTTGCATTTTAATCTTGAGAAAAATCCTATTAAATACTTTTCCTTTCATTGTTGTCATTTTATAATTAATATAAACCTATAAAAAAGAACCCTTCCTTCATCGTCTATGGCTTGGTTTAACAAAAAAGAAAACACTCCAGATGTTCCGCGTGCACCGCGTCTTCCGGATCTACCTCCAATGATAGGTGATCATAGACTTCCAGAACTTCCATCTTTTCCAGAAATTCAAGAAAATGATAATCTCGACAATGAAATAGTTAAATCTGCAGTAGATGACTCTTCTGTTGATCTTAAGGAAGCCTTGAGGGTTCCGGGATCAGAAAATCTACCTGATTTTCGGGAAAAGGACGTGAAAATGGAAGAATTGCCGCGAGACTTCCGTTTACAAAATCCTCCAACTATTCAAAAGATGCAAAAATCAGCAGAGCTTCCAGTTGCTCCATCACCAGTCAAAGTAGAAAGCCCAAAAATCAATGAGCCTATTTTTGTAAAAATAGATAAATTTCAATCAGCTCAATCAGATTTTACAGAAATAAAAAAGAAAGTAAAAGAATTTGACTTGACTCTAAAGAAAGTAAAAGAACTAAAGACAAAAGAAGACCAGGAACTTTCCATGTGGACAGAAGATCTAGAAAAAATCAAAGCAAGATTATCTGAAATTGATTCAAGTATTTTTTCAAAAATCTAACAATGGTAGCTAAAAATCAAGAAATTTATATCTCTATAGAACCTGCAGAATATAGAAGGCAGAAATCTCTTGTTCTTGGTTCTCAGATGGATATTCTTAACTCAATAAAACACATTCAATCTATTCAGAAAATTAAAGCAGAAAAGGCAAAAATGAAAATTCTTCTAAAAAATCTTGCAGATTCAATTGGTGAAGATATTGATAATCTTCGGGCTAAACTCCCAAAAGTAAAAGAACTAAAGCAAAAACAAGAAAAAGCCCCAAAACAAGAAAAAACAAAAGAAAAGATAATTATTGAGCAAAAAGAACTTCATGCAATAAGTAATAGAAAAAGAACAATAGACGATGAATTAAGAGAACTCCAAAACAAAATCAAAATGCTTAATTCTTGATTAAATTTTATTAGTTAATTGAACTAATCGGCTAAGCTTCACGGGCATGTCTAAAATCGTCATAATAGATAATTAATGTTTTATATATAATCTCTCTTTTGCGGCTTAGAATAACAAGCGCGTTTCAGATTTCGTAACAGATAACTAATAATTTCACAATCTTAAATTTTCACCAGTAGAAATCTTTATAATACCTAAAATTAACTAAGAAATAAGATCTCTGGGCGATTCGTTCATCGGTTAGGACTGCTCGTTTACACCGAGCGAAGAGAGGTCCGACTCCTCTATCGCCCATAGATTTTCTCAGATAATTATATAAACATAAATCTACAGCTATCTGTCATGTATCCTGGAGAATTTGAAACCCTATTTAGGAGAATGGCTAATTTATTTACCCTAGAAACCATTGCAGAAGCTAAAAATTTTGAAGGTCGTTCTGTTAAAAGAAATCCCCTAACACCAATTTGGGATACAATGGATGGATTATATGATTGTGATTGGATTGACATTGGTGATGGTAGAGGCGTTTCCTGCAGATTTTTCTTTAAGAAAACAGTTAGAATTCTATTCTATGTTTTACTAATAGAGTTTGAAGGAAGATTGTTTAGAATACACGAGTGGAATGGAAAAGATATCTCTGAGCTAAATGAGAAAAACATTAATGATTTAATAAGAGAATTAGTTGATTCGGACCTAATTAATCTTCAAAAAGAATATCAAACAAGAAGCGAGTTTAAAGAAGACATGAAGGCATTAAGTTCCTTCAGAAATGTAATTATGCATGTTAACAAAAAGTTAGAAAAAACAATAGACCTCAACACCCTAATTAGCAGAAAAAAACAAACAATAAGACTTCTTTCTGCACTTCAACAGATATTAGACAATATGAAGCATTAGAATTAAACAGTCTGGGTCAGTATATCCATAGATTTAAATATCTAATTTTCACTAAAATAACATGGCAGAAGAAAACATCCATAAGAAGAATTCTGAATCATCTGTTGAGGAAAATATAGCTCAAGATTACATTCCAAAGGCAAAACTAGGAGATATGGCAATTCCTCCAGAAGTAAAAAAAGAAATGGATAAAGCAAAGGAAGAGATTGAACAATTCAAGAAAACACTCCTGAAAGACTTCAAATACATTGAAGCAATAGGAATTCTTCCAGCTCAGGCAAATGCAAAAATCGAAGAAGAATACGAAGTTCCAGAAGAAGAAGCAAAAAAGAAACTAATGCACATTTTGGTTTTAATTCCAGAAGATAATTTTAAAGAAATAGGAAAAGTAAGACTAAAAGCAATTGATTTAGCTAAAAATCTTCAATCAAAAACCTGGGTACACGTTATGACTCCCGTTGACCTATGGAATTTATGTTTAGATAGTAAATTTGAAATTGCAGAAGCAATTGCCATGTCCTATCCAATTATGGATAAGGGTATTTTGGGTGCAATGAGAGTTGCAGAAATACACAAAACCCTAGTTTTAAAGAAATTTGAAAAATACGTAACAAGCTACGTTATTGCAGGTTCAATGATTAGAGGAACAACAAAACCAACTTCAGATATTGATGTTTTTGTAATTATTGATGATACAGATGTAAAGAGAATGCCTCGTTTAGAATTAAAAGAAAAACTAAGAAGTATTATATTTTCCTACATCAATGAAGCAATTGCAATTGCAGGTGTAAAAAACTCACTTCACGTTCAAACTTATTTGTTAACTGAATTCTGGGAATCAGTAAAAGACGCAAACCCAGTTATATTTACTTTTGTTAGAGATGGTGTTCCAATGTACGATAGATTTGTATTCTTGCCATGGAAATCGCTTCTAAGAATGGGAAAAATCAAACCATCTCCAGAATCAATTGATATGTTTATGTCAGCAGGAGATAAGCTAGAAGAGAATATTGACAGAAGACTTTTAGATGTAGTGGTCTATGACCTATTCTGGGGAATATCTACTCCCTCACAGGCTCTATTGATGTTATACGGCCTTCCTCCACCAGATGTCTATGGAACAGTTAAGCAGATTAGGGAAGTTTTCGTAGAAAAAGAAAAAATCCTAGAAAAAAGATATGCAGATATTTTAGAAGAAATTTCAATAAAATACTTTAAGGGCTGGGAACACGGAAAAATCAAAAAAATAAGTGGTTCTGAAGTTGAAAGATTAACAAAAGATGCTCTAGATTACATGAAGAGACTAAAAGAATTGCGTTCTCAAATTGAAAAAAGAGTTCAAGAAAAAAGCATTGAACAAGTCTATGGAGATGTTTTCAGTATGCTTGAAGCAATGTTGAAAAAGAAAAGCGAAAAAGCAATTATTGATTCTTTTGAAGAAGAATTTGTAAAATCAGGCAGATTCCCAAAGAGGTTTGTTGAGGGATTAAAATTCATCGCAAAAGTAAAAACAGAACTTGCAAAAGACAAAAAGAAAGGAAAGAAAGATAAGACCACAAATAATGAAACTCGAGATGTTGAAGATGCAAGAAAAATATCTTTTGAAATTGTTAATGCTTTAATGGAATACAACCAGAGATGCGACATGGCTTCCATGGAAAAATCAAGATTTGTTGCAAAAACAAAAGATAAAAAATTCGAAGTATTTTTCCTAAAAGATGTTTTCGTAGTTGATGGTTCAAAAATTCAAAAATTAAAAGATGCAAAGTTAGTAGCATCAGACACAGAAGAATTAAGAAGAGAACTTGCTGAACAACAGAAAAAAGAAGTTGTTATAAACGAAAAAGCATTGGCATCTTTGAAAAACATACTTGGAGATTTTGAATTAGTCTGTTAATTATTCCCTCATTTTCTAACCCATACTATAGATGTTTGCTCTATCTAATCGGCTAAGAATAACAAACGCGCTTAAAAGAGTTACTCAAGATAATTAATAATTTAACAGATAATATAAAAAATCAATTATAATAACCTTTAAAAACCTATTTTTCAAGAGATATCTATGGTAACAGGCAGAGTTGTACAATTCAGACGAGGAAGAAGAACATATACTATTAGACATTTTCTATTGGAAATTCCAACAGTAGATACTAAAGTAAAAGCTTTAAAATTTGTTGGAAAACCTGTTGAATGGAAATCACCTGGAAATAAAGTAATTAATGGTAAAATTGCAGCAACTCATGGAACAAAAGGAGTTTTGAGAGCAATATTTGATCAGGGATTACCTGGACAATCAATTGGAACACCTGTGGAGGTAAAAGCATAATGGCATGCGCAACTTGTAACAACTGCGGAGCATGTTCTTCTAGTTATCAAAGAAGTTCTAATTCAAACTCAAATTCCTACAGCACTGCTCAAAACTATACCTCTAATGTAAATAATTACGAAATGAGGAATTAAAAATGGGACTAAGAAAAGCAGGAGCTTATTCAAGAAGATATGCAAGACCATATACTAGAAAGTCAAAAGTAAAAAAGCGTTCTTATATTAAGACAATTCCAAATACTAAAGTTGTAAAATTAAGAATGGGTGATTTAGCTAGATATATTGCAGGCAAATTTCCAATAATTATGCATATTAAAACAACAAGTCAGGTTCAAATAAGAGACAATGCATTAGAAGCTACAAGACAGTTTTTACACAGATTCCTAACAGAAAAAATAGGTAAAGATTACTATTTAGAATTAAAAGTTTATCCTCACCACATACTTAGAGAAAATAAGATGCTTACAGGTGCAGGTGCAGATAGAATGCAGACTGGTATGGCATTATCCTTTGGTGCATGTATTGGAAGAGCAGCTTTCTTAAAAAAGGGTCAAACAATATTTACAGCAGCAGTTATGACTCCAAAACAAGAAGCAGAAACAAGAAAGCTTATTGGTTCCATCAGGGCTAGACTTCCTTGCGCAGTTTCAATTGAGACAATTCATCAGAAGATTTGATTTTTCTATTAAATAAGTTAAAACTATAAACTCAAATTTCTATTAAAAAACATGGAATACTTTTTCATATTAGGCAGAAATCCAGAATTATCTCGTGCAGAGATATTTTCCTATTTAGAATCCAATAAAATAGAATTTACAGAAACTCTTCATAATACTAATTTTCTTGTTTTAGACTTTAAGCAAGACCCAAAACTAGATATTCAAGAATTTGGTGGTATTCTCAAGCTAGGTAAAATTCTTTTCAAGGGAAACAATACAAAATTTAGAAAATTTCTCAATGAAGATGAGGTTGTTCCCTCTGATAAGTTTAGCTGGTGCTTATTTGGAAACTTTCCAGAAGTTGAAGATATCCTAATTGATAAATTTAAAGCAGAAAGAAAAAAAGCAATGATTAGAAGAGGAAATAAGGGAGTAGAAAATCAAGAAGGAGAATTTTTAACAATGGCAAATGCAGATTTTAAGATATTCTGTTTTATTCAGACAGAAGTTTATTTTGGTTTAGTAGAACAAGAATATTCTTATAACGAAATAGCCAAGAGAGACATGCATAAGCCAGTAAGAAGAGAAGAGCTTGCAATTTCCCCAAGATTAGCAAAAATCCTAATTAATCTTTCCCAAGCTAAAAAATCTCAAACACTTTTAGATCCATTTTGTGGCATTGGGGTAATTTTGCAAGAAGCTCTTGTAAAAGGAATAAATGTAATTGGAGTAGATATAGATAAAGAAGCAATATTTGGAGCAAAAGAAAATCTAAAATGGTTGAAGGAAAATTTCAAAACAGAAGCTAAATTTGAACTATACAATGATAACTCAAAAAATATCAAGTTAAACTTTGATTGTATTGCATCTGAATCATCTTTGGGAGAACTTCTAAAAACAAAAGTCTCAAAGCAAGAAGCAGAAGATATTATAGCTGAATTTGAAAACAACATTATTCCAATCCTAAGAAATCTTAAGAATATAAAAAAGAAAAATTCCAAAATAGCAATCACTTTCCCATTTGTAAGAGAAACATCAGTAGACCCCGTAACAATTTGTAGAGAAACAGGTCTGACTATTGCCAAAGTGCGAGACATAAAATTCCCAATAAAAGAGTTTAGGAGAGACCAATTTATCTCTCGAGATATTTTTGTTTTTGAGTAGGGTTTAATTTATGAAAAACTCCCAACTCAACTAATCGGCTAAGAATAATAAACGCGTATGAAATCGTTATAAGAGATAATTAATGTCTTTATCTATAATTCATCTTTTGCGACTAAGAATAACAAACGCGTCTCAGATTTCGTACAAATAATTAACAATTCCTATTGAATATACCCAAAAATCTTCAACCAGAAGATTTTTAAATCATAATTTCCCCTAATGTTTAGGACAAAGGTATTTATTAGTTAGGAAGTATATTATCCGCTTGGACTCTTAACTAATGATTTGAGTTTCTCCTCTTTTCTAGTTATATTTATAATAGATTTTAACTTACTGATAAGAAGAACTCATCCTAAAACAATAAAATGGAAAAAACAAAACCCAAAAAAATTGACTTTAAGTTCGACCTGAGAATTTACTGGGATTTAGTCAAAAAATACAAATTGTTATTTTTTGGCACCCTCCTAGTTGCACTTCTATGGGAAGCTCTAGGAATCGCAGATAAGTTCCTGTTTAAAATAATAATTGACGATGGTACTTTGTTTGCAGCGGGTAGTATGTTGCAAAGTGTTTTTGTCAAAATCCTATTAATTGTTGCATTTGTCTATATTGGAATAATTATCACCAAGGTAGTCTTGAGATGGATATACATCCACATTCTAAATAGACTTGACATGATGTTAATTACTGATTTAAAGAGAAAATTCTTAAATCATCTGATTCAGCTATCTCATAGTTTCCACACTTCTCACAAAACTGGCTCTTTAATATCCAGATTATCTAGGGGTGGAAGAGCAGTAGAAAGGATGACAGATACAATTCTATTTAATTTATCTCCTCTTGTCTTTCAGGTAGCTATAGCAAGCGCTTCTCTTGCTGTTTTTGATTGGTTATCTGCAATTATAATTTTTATTACAATTATTGTTTTTATAGTCTATAGTTTTATCTACCAACAAATAACTCAAAAAGCAAATATGGCTGCAAATGATGCAGAAGACTTTGAAAAAGCAAATATCGGAGACATATTTACAAATATAGATTCAATTAAGTACTTTGGTAAAGAAGAATACATTAAAGACAAATTTTTTAAAATTAGTAATACTACAAAGGAAAAATACCTAAAACACTGGGATTACTATAGGTGGTTAGATGCAGGTCAGTCACTGATAATTGGATTAGGAACATTTATCTTAATTTATTTTTCAATGACTAATTTTCTTGCAGGAAAACTTACCCTAGGTACTCTGGTTTTTGTCTATACAGTATATGTTAATTTACTAGGACCACTATTTGGATTTGTCCGAGGTATACGTGACTTTTACGAAGTAATGGCTGATTTTGATTCTCTTTTCCAATATGCAAAAATAGAAAGAGATGTAAAAGATAAAGAAAATGCAAAAGAACTTGAAATCAAGAATGGAGAAGTTGAATTTAAGAACGTCTTATTTAACTATGGTAATAGAAAGATTTTTGATGACTTTAATTTAAAAATTAGTAAAAATGAGAAAGTTGCCCTAGTTGGTCATTCTGGTTCTGGAAAAACAACACTAATAAAATTGCTCTATAGATTGTATGATGTGAATAGTGGTTCCATTCTTGTTGATGGTAGCGATATTCGTGATATTAATCAGGAATCACTGAGAAATGAAATGTCCATAGTTCCCCAGGAATGTATTTTGTTTGATGATACTATTTACAATAATATTGCATTTTCAAGACCAAATGCAAATCGCTCAGAAGTCATGAAGGCAATTAAATTTGCACAGCTAGATAAATTTGTAAATGCTCTTCCTCTAAAGGAAAACACAGTTGTTGGAGAGCGTGGAGTTAAATTATCTGGTGGAGAAAAGCAAAGAGTATCCATTGCAAGAGCTATTTTAGCTAATAAGAAAATACTTGTCTTAGATGAAGCCACAAGCTCACTAGATTCTGAAACAGAGCACGAAATCCAGAAAGACCTGGAAAAATTAATGGAAGGAAGAACAAGCATAATTATTGCCCATAGATTATCAACTATTATGAAAGCAGATAGAATTATTGTAATGAAAAATGGGAAAATTGAGCAAATGGGAAGTCATTCAAAGCTTATAAGACAGCCAGGGGAATATAGAAAACTTTGGGAACTTCAGAAGGGTGGATACATAGATTAAGCCCCATATAGTTCAAAATCACAACATTTAAATAGCAAGTAAGATATAACTTACTATGGTAGAAATAAACACAACAAGAATAAGCTCTAAAGGACAAATAGTTATTCCTAGTAACATGCGCGATGATTTTAAGGAAGGAGATAATTTAATTATTATTCGAGATAAAAACACACTTATTCTAAAAAAAGCAAATGATTTGGACGAACAATTCAAAGAAGACATTGAATTTGCAAGAAAAACCGAGGAAGCATGGGAGAGGCATGACCGAGGTGAATTTAATAGAATGGAATTTGATAGTTTTTTGAAAGAAATGCAAAAATGGTAAGAGTAGATTTTGATGAAAACTTCAAACGAACAGTTTCTAAAATAAAAGACATGTCAATAAGAGAAAGAATAGAAAAATTGCTTATTAAAATTAAAGATAATCCTGAAATTGGGAAACCAATGAAACATAATAGAAAAGGAACTCGCGAAGTTTATCTTCCACCATTTCGTTTATCTTATGCATACGATAAAATAAAAGATATTATACTTATCTTGGGATTTTATCACAAAGACGATCAATAAATTACCCAATCACATCAAACTAAGAGTATCTTTTATATTATCTACAAAAATCACTAAAATTATTCAACGAGGATTAAAGACTAATTAACTTCATCGGGAGACGCTAGTAGACCCCATAATTACAACGAAGTGCAAATTCTCACCTAGGTGCAGGATGTATTGACTCAGGGCTGGAATAAACTTTTTATATAGATTAACTAAGATTTATATAATACAAATTATTTGTCTAAATATGGGTGAGATTGTTCTACCAAATTATCACGGAGGAAGTATTGTAAATCTTATGAGTTCCATATCTCATTCTTTTGGAGTTAAGAATCCCTATGAAGAATTAAAGATTCTTCCATCAAGTGAAATAAATAAAAAAAATATTATTCTGCTAGTAATCGATGGAATGGGATTTGAATATCTAAAAAATCAAAAAAATTCAATTTTAAATGAAAATCTTCAAGGAGAAATGACTTCTGTTTTTCTTCCAACAACAGCCTGCGCAATTCCAACATTTTTAACTGGATTTCCACCACAACAACACGGCTTAACTGGTTGGTTTATGTTTCTTAAGGAGTTAGGTTCAGTCATAGTGCCTCTTCGTTTTAGTACACGAGATGGTCACGATCTTGACGATGCCAATGTGGATTTTAAAGATATATTTAATCAAAATTCCTTTGCAAATAAAATTAAGGCAAAAACCTATTACATAAATCCAAATGATGTAACAAAAGCTAAATTGTCTAATTATGTTTCATCTAAATCAAAAATACTTCCATTTTCAACAATTACTGGTCTTTTTACACAAATAAAAAAAGCAGTAAAGAGCAATAATAAGAAAAAATATATCTATGCCTATTCAAATCTCTTTGATGAATTATGC
>Ga0247842_10005251_pt1 | contig 15484 bp, 14 predicted proteins | sample LaCruzMarch2015__3_FD_192411 | JGI IMG/M metagenome (GOLD analysis project Ga0247842, IMG submission 192411) | Freshwater microbial communities from meromictic Lake La Cruz, Castile-La Mancha, Spain - LaCruzMarch2015_19m | ecosystem: Environmental > Aquatic > Freshwater > Lake | place: Spain...
AGCCAGTAAGGCAATCTCATCTTGCATGAGTTTGGAAGCCCTGAATTTGATTTCTACGCAGGTTGAAAAGTCAGTGAAGCTCACTGATGACAACAAAGTCGTATTACGAGCATTGGTTGTTGAAAAAGCGAAGGACTTTGATGGAAAGGCTAAATAAGAAAGGAGACCGAAGAGGGATGTGCCGACCAATGAATACATCTAGTGGAAAGTTAAATGCTCATTGGAAGGGCGGAATTCATTACAGGAAAGATGGATATATCCTTGTTAGAATAGGAATTATTCCTAGAAACTACAAAGGAAAACGATATGAGCTTTTGCACAGAATGGTAATGGAAAAACATCTGGGTCGAAAATTATTAAAGAACGAGGTTGTTCACCACAAGAATGAGGACAAGACAGATAACCGAATTGAGAACCTCGAATTAACTGTTCAATCAAAACATGCCAAGACCCACTATCGGACCAATGACAGGGGACGCTACATCGGAAAAACAAAATAATTTATTGCTTCCCCGACCCCACCTTTCTTGGAGTGCTCTAAACTGTTGGATGACAAACCCTGTTCGTTTTAGAAAAGAATACTTTGAGTGCGGTGAAAAACTTGATACGAAGTATTTAAGATTTGGAAAAGGGATTGCTCATCTAATAGAAACTGGTCAACACAAAGAACTTCTTCCTGATTTGGAAGTCTACGAGGTTAGAGAGTTTGAGATTCATACGATGGTTTGTGGTGTTCCGATTCTTTCTTATCTTGATGATTATGACCCAGTGAGAAATGTATTCAGAGAGAAAAAGACTGGCAAGATTCCGTGGACTATGCAGAGGGTTCAGAAGCACGACCAGCTCGTCTTCTATGCAACGGCCCTCAAGTGGAGCAATGGGAAAATGCCTTACGAGTGTCATCTCGATTGGATTGAGACCAAAGTAGGGTCGCTGGATGTCGATGACTTCTGGCGGGAAAAGGAGGATTTAATTCAGGTCACTGGTCGCATAAAATCCTTCTGTCGGGAATTCGATGAGCGAGAGATTGAGAGAATGGAGAACTTAATAGTCAAAGTGGCGACAGAAATCTCTGACGCTTACCGAGAATTTTTAGCCGAAATATAGTATGGAAATCATCAAACAATCTAAAGGCGGAGAGGTTGATATCTCGGAAGAAGAAACTGTTAAAGTAATCAACTTTATTGCCGATACTTTTGTAAATTCTAAACAATGTATCATTGTTGCAATTGATTTAAAGACTGATGGAACATTCGTTTTTGCTAAAGACTTATGTAAAAACTGTATCCGCAAAACTCTCGTAAAAAAGGTTGAAGAAGCGTTCGAGAAAGACCCGACCTTTGTAGAGGATTGCTCTATCCAAGACGGAAGTATTAAAAGCCCTTATCCAAATATCTAAAAAATAAAATTATGGATTCAACAAACACAGAAAACAACAAGTACGCACTTTTATCTTTTAAAAGAAATGAAGAGACCGACACACAGGAGTTTCAGGAAGTGGTCTTTTACAAATTAAACGAAGACGGCACATACGAGAACGGCACAACTTTGGAAGAAATGCTTCGGGTATCCATCACTAGACTCCAAGACTTGAATAGTAAATTCCCCTGCCGTGAAAATTCCCTCGCTATCACCAAACTTGAAGAGGCTCTGATGTGGTTAAACAAGAGAACAGCCGACCGTGTGAACCGTGGTGTAGAGGGTCAGCATGTCGCTTAATAACATGTTCAAACTACCCTTTTACGGCAAAAAGAAACTGCTTCTCGCTTTCGAATATGGAGTGATTCTCTCGGATGTCGCAAAGGATAGAGGAATCCCTTTGACTCCGGAAATTGTAGCAAGGTGTGAGGATATCATTGAAAAAGAATTCACCAGTAAAAGTTCTACCCGTGTTGCTCTTGACATGGTTCCGAATATCCTTGCTTCAATGGAGGTATAGCTTATAATTGAGGTGTGGTATTACTGGGGTCATCGAGGATGTATTTTGGAAACGCTGGGGTCAGCCCACGGTAAGGAATATGGATACGACTCTCTGGTTTTATCAAAATAAAAAGCACCTCTGCTCTGTAACAATATATTTGTTAAACGCAGACATGAGGTGTTTTTTAATTTTTATTTAATTAAATTCAAAAATATGGGATGGATAATCGTAATTGTCGCTGTCATCATTATCGGGGTTATTTGGATTCTTAACCTCTAAACAGTCTCGGTCCTCTCTGACGCATACCCCCAACATCACCTTTGTTTCCGCCCGGCGAATATGGAGCTCCCAACTGATTGGGAGTTCCTTGCGTATTAGGGACAACTGTTCGTGGACTTGGGGCCGGAAGTTGCTTAGTATTGTTTAGAATTTTTGTATTTTGAAGAAAATCATTGCCGAAAGTATTGGCCGGAGTTGGAGTGTAGCCCATCTCAATTGCTCCCCACTCATTTTTAATTCCCTGCATTGCCGCATCCACCTTAGACCCGGCGGGCAACAACGGACGGAGTAACCTAGCGGCTTCTTGTTCGGTGACATACTGACGCATGATGCCGTAAATTTCCGGAGTGGTTTTGCCAATACTTTTCAGGAAAGAAATTTTTACTGGGTTGGAAGCGTTGTTGAAAGTATCAGCCACCATCCCTCCAAATTGATAACCAGAGAACATACCGAATGGACCGGCAGTTTGAGCTCCCACGGTTGCTCCAGATAGCTGGGAGGCACGCTTAACGGCCTTTTGGAAGAGACTTCGGACAGCATTTTTACCATTAAGAGTTCGGAGATAATTAGCCAGAACAAATTTTTCTTCTTGGGCTTTGAAGTATTTATCAATCCCCAAACCTTTTGGAGCTTTTTCTATCAGCAATTCTTTAAACACATCACTCTCAATTTTCTTTTGTTGGCTAGTCAGCGTGTCGGAAATACTTTGAACTCCACCACTGGTCGGGGTTTTATACAAACCAGAAGAGGTCTGAAGTTTTGAATCATACAAATTAGTCAGAGAATAACCATCACGATAACGAGCAGATGTGACTGAAGCATCCCCGTATTCTTTTGCCACCTTTCGGGCGAAAGCTAGTTTTTGTTCTGGAGATAGAACCCGGTCTGGAATGGAACTGATTTTCGAGGCGATTCGTTGACGCACTTCATTGATTGGAACTCGCTGTACACCAGTTTCGGCTTCTGCTAAAGCTGGACGGAACACTGTTGCTCCACCAGAAATTGCATCATCGGCTAGAGCATCTGCTGCTTCGGCCGTGGCATACTTTCCATCAGAAATATGGTCGTCAATATAAATTTTATTATCAGCTGCCACCTTCTCCAATTTGATACCCCGAGCTTTGGCTTGTTTTGCTACCTCGGTTGCCTTGGTGAAAGTTGCCCCCGCTTCTTTGGTTGGCTTCATCAATTTGTCCATTTCAGTCTTCTCGTAGTATTTGGCGACATCATTCTTAATTGTTGGATATTGAGTTTTGGCAACTTCTTTTGCTCCGGTAAATAAACTCTTTGTGGCTTTATTTATTGTGCTATCAAAAACTTCAGCTCCTTTGGTAATTTTTTTAGAAATAGGTTTTGCAATTCCACCAAGTAGCTCGTGCTGTTTCATAAAATTCTGAACAGCCCCAGCACCTTTGCTGGCCACATCTTGCAGAATCTTTGGGGTGATTTTTCCAATGACTTTTCCGGAAGCGTTGAGAAGTGGCTTGCCAACTAAATCAAGAGCTTTACCGGCCCCCATACCTACCAAAGTTGAAACCAGAGTTTCTGTGCTAAAAATATCATTCCCTTGTTCCAGAGAACTTCCCGCTCCGAACGCTGCACCGGCTGCGAGAGGGGCACTTCCTACTCCTAGAGCGACAGTCTGAAGACCCCGGCCGACATTTTTCTTTAATTCTTCGCCAGTCGTTTTTCCAATCGGGGCAACAATATCTCCGACAATCGGTATATTTTTTGTAAATTCATTTATCTGTTCATTGGAGACACCACCAAAAGGCAGAGCTGCAACCGCTGTGGCCGCTTGAAATGGTCTGGCCAACAGTGTGGCTGGAGCGGAGACTAAACCTTTTGCCATCGCTCCCAACATACTTCCTTTTTTTTCTTGTTCGGGGGCTGGGGCTGCGACCGGTCTGATTTTCGAAGCAAATGATACACCACTAGCCGGAGTAGTTGTTGGAGCCACAGTCGGAGTACCGACTTGCCTAATTTTATTTTGGAATGATAATGCCATATTTTTTATTGGTTATTTCCATCCTTCATTTTGAGCCTCTTGTAATTCCTCTGGAGTTAGAGAAGCAATATCAACTTCCTGTGTGCCATCTGGAGAACGGAGAACGCCGGCGGTATCGCCACTCAAGCGGTCAATAATTCCCTGAAGAGTAGTCTGGAAATCAGTCTCTGATTGAGAGAGATTCAATTTAGTAATAGCATTTGCCAACAGAGCTCGTTCGGCATCGGAGACCGCTCCTTGTCCTTTCAAGTATTTAACACCCTCAAGAGATAGCATGTCTTTGAGGTTTTGGAAATCAATAACAAAGTCTGCTTTATCAGTACCGGGAATGGCAATTGACCCTCCAAAGATACGGCTTGAACCTACGGCCGAAGTTCCCTCACCGGCTTTATATTTCCTCATCAATTCTTTTGCACCGAGAGCCGCTTGTTTTCCAAGTTCAGTCACGGTTGGTTTCCCGGCCAGAGTATTTCCACTGGCTTGCAGAGCAACCACCACAGCGTCACGCATACCTTTTTGAGAAGCAGGAATATCTGTAATTTTGGCACTTCCATCAAAAATTCTTTGGGCCCAAGCATCTACCGCTGGGTTGGCTCCGGGAACATAAAGGCCACTACCACCAGCACCCATATCCGTTCCGCTTGGAGTTCTTTTTAATTCCAAATCATAGCCGTGTTTAACGGCAAGTTCAGCTAAAGTATTCTTGTGGTCAGTCAAAGCTTTTTGTTCGGCAATTTTTTGTGCGAGTTCAGAAGCATCTTTCTTTTCCTTTTCATCTATACGAGTGAAAACATCATTCAGGGCTGGGTCGTAAATTCCAGCGTAAGCTTTTTCAATCGCTGAAAGTTGAGCGGGAGAGTAATCAATCCCTGAATCTTTTCCAACTTTATAAGGGTCAGTTGCTCCGACAGACAGGTCATTCCGGGCATTATTCAAATCACGAGCCGTACCTTTCATATCAGCAACAGTTTGGTCGGGAGCCATAATGGCATCACCGGCATATTTACCGAGGTCGGAATTTGTGAGGGGAATTTTCTTCGCCATGTTCGCCACAATTTCTTTTGCGGTATAAAGTTGTCCGGTCGTAGGATTGATGAAATTCTGTGGAACATTCAAAGTCGCCGACTCGGGAGCAGTTTCATTCGGAGCAACAGCTGGTCGTTCTGGAGAAAAAAGTGGAGCCGATGGTGTCACCGCTGGAGCAGCAACCGGTGGTGGAGTGAACTGGGCAGGAGCTTGAGCAACTGGAGGCCGGAACATAGTTGCGGGAGTAGTATTTGCTGTCCCCATTAAAGAATACAGCCCTCCCTGATTGGGGAGACTTCTTGTCATATTGAAGGGTGTAGTTCCGGTCCCTTTGTATAAGTCTGTGAGTTTAGCCATATTATTAAAGTTGATTAGCGTAGCTTGTTGATAAAAGTTTATTCCCACGATTAGCCAGCAATCCTGCTGCTCGTTTTGCAGCCGCTGATTTCTTTTCAGCTAATTTAGTTCCTTGGAAATCGTATTGGCCCGGAGTGTAGATACTAGATAAACCACCGGAGGTCACTCCACCTGTGGCTACTTTTGGATTGTAAGTATTGTCTCCCAATTTATAATAATCAGAAAGGCTGGAGGCGGCATCTCCCCCATATTTGTATTGGAAATCTCGAGCAGTTGTTCCAATTTCGGAAGCAACTCCCGCTCGTTTGGAGGCCAAATCTCTTTCATATTTTGTCTTCAAATCTTGTTCTTTCTGAACTCGGCTCCCGGAAAATAGTACACCTTGATTGGCGGAAGTTTGGTCGGCAGCAGTTTTATCCTCGGCAAAATTCTCTCCGGAAGTAATCAGGTAGTCTTGGAAAGCTCGTTGTTTTCCCTTAATCGCTTCTTCCGTATCAGCTTTATCTTTTTCGGCTTCGGCTTTGTAGAACCCTTCGAGGTCTTTTTCGGCTTCGGCCATTGCTGTCTGTTGGTCTTGAAGGCTAAATGGCTGTCCAGTGAAATCAGTCAACTTACTCAAGTCACCAGTGGTGGTCGCATAGAGCAAATCTTCAGCGGTATTTCCTTTGGCCAAAAGAGCCGAGGTGATGGAATTGTTTTTTGTTTCTGCCAGAACTTCTTCGGTCAAACGGTCAATGTCAGCTTGAGTCACTTGCCCCGTTCCGGACATGCTGGAAGCACCAGCTCCCGAAGCAACCGATTGAGATTTCGGTCCCCAATATCCAAAACTACCACCAGCATCCACCCCTTGTTCTTTCTGCCAGCTCGTTAGAGCGGCCTTCGTTTCGTTTCCGAAATAACTGGTCGGACCGGAGGGAATAGCGTATCCTTGCGAAATCAAAAATTCTTGAAGTTTTTTTACTTCAGGACCAGACTGTCCCGGTTGTAGATTTGTTTGTGGATACATAATGGTAATATAATTATATGATTAAAGTTTTACTTAGGCAACTTAGATTCAAGATTTTTTATCTTTTCACTCAACTCTTGGACGGCTCGAACAAGTACGGGAATCAATTCGATTGTTGCTAAACATTTATTTCCTTCATCTTCAGACACCAACTCGGGCATAGATTTTTCAATATCTTGAGCGGTGAATCCTAAGTGGGCTCCCGGGATGTCTTCCTGCTTGTATTCGTATTTGATTGGAGAAATGCTTTCAATTTCTTTAAGACCATATACGATTGAAGACATGTTCTTTTTTAATTTTTCATCAGAATCATTTATCAAAGTAGTGTACCGAACAGTGTTCCCATAGACATAAAATCTATCGGTAGAAAGACCGATTTGAGGAGCTGTGCCGGTCGCCTTAATCCAGTTGAAATAGTTCCCATCGGTTTCATCACTGAATGTATTAACTCCAGAAAAAAGATTGTCACCGGTAAATTCGTTCCCGAAAGAAAATAGATTGTAATTGGTAAATTCGTTAGACCCATCAAAAGTATTGGCTCCTTCAAAAAGGTTGTCTCCGGTCAAAGTTGCAAACCCACTAAGGTCTTGGTCTCCAGTATTTGACCCAGAACTATCACCAGAGAAATTACTGGCTGAAAGAGCTCCGGAAGTAGTGATATCCATATTGGAATCAACATAGCCAGCAGCGAAATCAGGGTCAACAACATCAAAATAATAAGTTCCGGCATCAGTAAAAATACTGACGAACCTACTCCCCGCACCGATTTCTTGTCCGTAAACTGACACTCCACAATTCTGTGTTCCGTGTTGCAAAACAAATCCAGCTGCTCCACCTCCTCCCGGTACGGCCATTGCTTTTAGTTCAGCGAGAAGAGTTGACCCTGACCGAAACTCATAAGAATTATTTGGTCCGGACATAATCAATCGAAGACCAGAAGAAGCGGTTTGAATCACCGCTCCAGTAACGAGACCGGCAATAATCGTTCCCAAGTCGGCCGAGATAGCCGACAGAGTGTTCACAATCATGTTGTCAGCGACAATTTGTGTGGCTTGAACTAAAATGTAAGTCGCTGCCGATGTTCCATTTTGGCAGACAGCCACTAAAACTTTCCCGGGTCCAAGCACCGCTGTTTGGGAAGTAGTAATTTGATAGGCGGTCGTGGAAACATTCACATCCAAATATACATAGGTCTTGGCAGCCATGTTCCCCGTGTTCCCAGCCAAGATACTATAAGAAGTTCCCTTGGCAGAAGTAAAAGTTCCAGCCCCCCACGAGACAGTATTGAGGTCCGTGACCGAAAAAGTTGATGTCTGGGTCCACCCCAAATCAGCAATATCCATCAATTCAGCGGGAATTTCTCCATCAAGTTGGGTGGTATTTACCGGAACCGAACCAGTGTTAATATCTGTCGCAGCATTTCCAGACGCAACTCCGGGGGCACTCGCTCCGGAAGCATCCATAGACACCACCGAAGAATCTTGAGTTTCCGAACTCTGGCTTGAATCACGATATAGGAATCTGTTTAATAATAATTCAGATAATTTCATTTTTTAATTCTGGTCCAGACCTTTGCTCTGAACAGTTAAAAGTTCAATCCCCTTAAAGATGATTGATGGCCCGCTAGAGTAGCCCTTAATCCGTAAGATTATTTCGTTAAAATCTTCGGTTTCCACATTCGGAAAGAGAGAAACTAAATCTTTACCCAGCGTCCCCAAATCCTCCCATTGATTTGTACCAGCTCCATCACCTTGGTATTGTAATTCAGCTCCACCGGCATTTTCGGCAATGACCGCAATTCCTGTCACATTTTTTGAAAGACATGTTAAATCAGTGAAAGCTCTCTCACGGTCAATCATTTCGTAATAAATCTTCCCACCGAGGTCGGTATATCCGGAATCTAATTTTGCAACAACCCCTGTTGATGTTCCAGCTACCTGTTCAATCGTGTTACCGTCATCAAAACGAATCAATGCGGTGATATTGATGTTGGAAAAATCGTAAACCGTCCACACTTGGGTAGAGATAGAATACCTCATTTGGCAATTAGCGTAGGTCACTCCATCAACCGTCAGCGAACCGACAGACCATTTCACCGCATCGTATCCGTCATAAACTCCAACGATACTTTCATAAGAAGACCGTGGAATGGCTTTGACAAAATCAATTACTCGGCGAGAGATTTCTGTTGGCTGTGTATCGTAAGCGAATTTGTAGAAACCGGAAGAGTGATGGAAATACAGTCCGTCTTTAGTTTGAACAATTGATTCCTGTGAATAAGTTCCAACATTGTAGGCGGGGTACGGGTCAACATTGGTGGCACTGTAAACACGGAAGATATGATTCTGTTTGAAGACCAGCAACGCCCTCGGAACTCTGAAGAGACCAGTGATTGATTCACCGTCTTGAGGAGAAAGATTTTTAATGAAGTTGGTTGCGGTGTAGGTAATCGAATAAGTAGATGGAGGGGTGAACTGCACGATGTCAGAATAATAGAGAGCATCATTCGGCTGGCTGGCAATCCAAATTCGTCCATCGAAACCAGCTTGAATAAAATTACCCACCGGCATAGTCGTAGCTGGTACAAAACCAGCAGTCGCCGCAAAGTTTCCACCATCTGAACACTGGAGGGCATCTGTGCCATTCACCATATAAAGATGATTCAACCATTGGCTAAACCGAGCTTTGGTAGTGACCGAACAGGTTCTGACCGAAGTCCAAGTCCCTGTCGCATAGACCGCAATATCTACTCCGACTTGAGAAAACAATCTTTTTATACCTCCTTGAATTGATAGAGTCCCGAACGAAGTGATGCTCCCTGCTCGGGAAGTGGCATAAGTAGCCATCCCGGGACGAGTAGCTAAAGCTCCTACTCGGTCGAAATTCATATTTATAGCCAACTGAACAGAATTTTCTGGACAGATATTATCGTCTAATTGAGCCGAGCGAATCACTCCTTCGGTTGGATATGGGATTTTAAAATTTTTTATTGTTTCTGACATGGTTTTAATCTTACTATCCCTGCCCACAATAGGTTAAATGGGCAGGGGAGAAAGACTAAGTAGTGATATTTGTCACCAGACCGTCCACAATTGTGATGGTCTGAACTGGGCCAGTAGGGCCAGCGTTGTAGCCGTTCCCGGGACCGGTGTAGCCGGTGTAGCCAGTAGGACCGATAGGACCGGTATAGCCGGTGTAGCCAGTAGGACCGGTTGCACCATCAGCACCGTCTGCACCAGAAGGGCCAGTCACAGTGGAATCTGCACCGGAAGGACCAGTGTAGCCAGTAGGACCAGTAGCACCAGCGGGACCAGTAGGACCGGTAGCACCAGTTGAAGAAGCTGCACCATCCGGACCGGTGTAGCCAGTAGGACCGATAGGGCCGGTGTAGCCAGTTGCTCCGGTATCAGTAGCATCGCCGGAAGGACCAGTGTAGCCAGTAGGACCGATAGGACCGGTATAGCCGGTGTATCCAGTAGGACCGGTGACGGTAGGGCCGGTGTAGCCAGTAGGACCGGTGTAGCCGGTAGCACCAGCAGCACCAGAACCAATTGTCGACCACGAAGGGTTTGCAACCGTTCCGGTCATTTGGTAAACAGCAGACCCGTTAAGGTCTTGCAACAAACATTCCAAAGCGAAAATGTTTGCATAAGTTGTTCCCGCTGGGGGAGTGCCAATAACAGTTCCCAGAGTAATTAACTGGTAGGAACTGTTGCTTTTTGGCTGTTCCTGCTGTTGGATATCAACAGTAGGAATTAAAGGATTTTGATAAGCCATTTTTATTTGTAAGCTTAGCTTGTAATGATTGTGGTTTCTTGACCAGTGTAAAGATTGTTAAAGAGGGCTTGTACCAAATCTTCGAACTTCTTTAAGTCTGGGTCATCGCTTCCTAATGAAATATCTTTACGATACTTGACCGCATATCGTAAGTACCATTTATATATTTCTCTATAATTCTCTGGGAGCAATTGATAGAGGTCAACAACAGCATCAATTTTTTTGTAGTAATCAATGTAGACATTATTCCCCTGCATTGAATCAGGAATCACTCGGTCAAAAACCAATTTATTTTCATTCACCGTATAGTAGATAGGCTGCGAAATGGTTGGTCTCGACCAGACCCGGGTCCCCGTAGGGATTGACCTTGTAATTCCAGTTACTCCAAGCAACTGATTTGTTGTTAAATCTATACTGGTGTAAGAAATCTGCATTATCGTTTGGTCGTAAGCGGTCGTTGCGACATAGGCCACACCAGAGGCCGTGTCTGGAAAATCTCCAACACTATCTAAAGTAATTGAAACTGCCCCGATGCCGGCTACGGCCTGATTGATTCCACCCATCACAGAGAAAGAGACTTGGTTCCAAGACCTCTTATCTATATACCGTAAATTGTACGGAGTGAGGATATTATCAAGCATAAAACGAACAGCCAACAAAGACCGGTCCGTTTCATTAAATTCGATATCATCCGGCAAGTCTACGGAATTTGTTCCCGCCAAGACTCGGAGAGGATATTCAAATTGCTGTTGCCAAGCGTGGCGAATTCCAAACAATTTAGCTGCGGTATATTTCCGAGCATCATCAATAGCAGACAAACAGAATTCGGAGGTAATTTTTGTATCATTTTCCGAAACTCCCATCGCTTTTAAGACCGGGTAGATGATATTGGCGACAGAGTTTTCTGGATAGGAGTCAACGCTAATCGGGTCCGAATAATCAGAAAGCAATCCGGTGATGGAATTTTTCCACTGAACTTTGTAGTAGCTAGTCACCGCACCCGTGGCATCATAGACGATAGTATTTTGCTGGGTGGTGAAGAATGTTTGAGTGGCCAAGACGACATAAACACCATCAATAGTCGCACTCTTGGAAATAACAATTTGGTCGTACTTAATTTCATTAACTTCCTCGCCACGATTGTGAGCCATCACAGTCGCCAGTGTTACAAATGACTGGTTAGTATGTGAAGCAGAAGTAACGATTTCCGAGTTCTCCGACCCGATTGATGAAAGTAAAAGGAGGATAGACCCCGCCGTAAAATCAATGGCATTATCCACTGGAACAGCGAGAACTCCCGCAGCGATATTGCTGCTCATATAAGTAGCAACTTTAACATCCAATTGGTTTGGAATTTCAATTGTGTTGCCTATGTTGTGCTTAACTTTTATTTGTGGGAAATCTGACATTGGATTTTAGGCGGTTATCTAATAAACGCTACCTTAATTCTACACCCTCTTTTAACGAAATCAATTATTTTCCGCTCAAAGAGTTGTTTATGGCCTTAGAAATTTCACCAAAAATCAATCCCATCAGCGTAATTGTGGCTGGACTGATATATGGAGCAAACACATCGACATTCTCGGCAACAGTACCGACAATGAGAGCAAGAATCATCATTCCTGTCCTCCAATAAAGTGACTTCATTCGTGAACTCAAGAATATATTTTTCAACATACTTTTATAAGTTATTTTAATAAAGCTAATAAAGCTATGACCTTTTGAAGATAGTCCATAATTTGACCAATGATGGTAGCCCTTTTCTTTTTTTGGTCTTCAATTGGAGCCGGTAATTCGCTGTAATATGGAATCCACGCCTCGGTTGGCTTGTAGTCTTTCAGAAGGAAATAAGCCGTTCCACCATCAGCCCATTCTGGACCCCAAGTATTCGCCACTCGTTCCGACCCACCAGAATAATTACAAACAGTGATTAAATGACCACTAAGAACAACCTTTGGAGCTTGCAATGGCTCAATCGGTGGAGTCCACCATTCCGCTCCAACTGTGAAGCGAACGATAATTCCCGCCTTTGATTCGTCAATGGCATTGGCCAACATATCTCTATCTATTGGAACTTTGGCATACCCGGCAATTCGGTAAATCTTAGAAATCTCAAATAACTTTTTAATCTCACTTTCTGGAATGGCTTGCAGCTTTTTTATATATTCGTTGTAGGGAAGGAGGCGGTCAGCTTCGGTTGTGAAAGTCCAGTTCTCTTTAGGTAACAATCCTCCCCAAAGAAAATTACCATTTTTATCTTCTGCTCCCCGAGCTACCCGCAAAGCTGTGAAAGCCGATGAACCTTCAGTCCAGTTCAAATCTACATACTTCTTTTGAATCAGATATTGAAAATCAGCACTGAATTTTATACCCGTTGCCTTTCTGGCGTTTTGAGTCATCGAGATAGCGGTACAAATTCCCACTCGCCGTTGATTCTCAATATCCTCCGGAAGGTACTTTGTACCACCGGACACATTCGCCTTGGTCGGAACATAGGTAAAAGTTCGAATGTCGTATTTTGATTTCTCTGCTCCTGTTGCGTACTCCATATTATAATTCAGCTAATTTCTTGGCTAATAATTCTCGGTCAGCTTCTTTCATAGAATAGGCTAATTCATAAACTTTATCCATTTGGCCGGTCTTAGAGAAGTGGTAGTGATTGACGATAGCTTTTTCGGCTCGCTTGGCAATCCCTAGTTTTTTCATCTTCGCCCAAAGCAAGTTATCACAGCCACAGTGGTAGAATTCGGTGTCAAAAATCTCTCCGATTTTTTCAATAACGTCTTTCCGAATCATGAAATGCTCGTTAATGTTTCCTTCATCTGGATAAAGTAATCCTGTATTAAAGGCGGCGTATCCCTCTACACCAGCTTGCAAAGCTTCGTTAATCGAGTCAGGAGTGAATTCAGTGTCATTGGAAGCAAAGACTATCCAATCACCGGTCGATTCTTCTACCCCTTGCTTGAGAAGTTTTGGTACACCAACACGATTTTCAAAACTGTCGTGCTTGATGATAACTTCCACCATATTCTTTGGGTAGTTTAATCTCTCAATGGAATCAACACAGCGTTTTAGACCTTCTTCTCGTCCGAGGGTAGGAATCACAAAAGAAATTTTTGGAACAGGAACTTTACGGATTACTCCACCAAAACTCCAATCCGGAACAACCTCTTCCAGTTTTTCAATAACGAGACCTCTGGTTTTTTGAACGGCAGCCATAAATTCCACCGGAGTGAAAGCTTGAAGATGTGTTCCCGCACTCAACATCGGGTCCATTGTATTGATGGTCTCATCGTTTGGAAGAATGAAGATAATCTTGCCGGTTGGTTTTAGAATCCGATACCATTCATTCAAAGCTTTTCCGGTACTCCACAAATGCTCCAAAGAATGACGAGAGATTATAATATCTACCGAATCGGAAGCGATACCGAGGTCATCAATGCTCCCGACTAAATCGGAAACTGGTTCGATATCAACGCCGATAGCCGAGTCCAAAGTTTTATTTCTTCCACACCCCAAATCGTAAATAACCTTATCCGAAAAATCACCGATTTCTTTAAGGACATAGAGTTTTTCTGGATGATTTTCCTGTGGTAAAGCAAACATTTTTTCCACTAAATCCATATCCAAGTAGCGGGCCAACCTGCGAGCTTTCTCCGCATCCAAGGTCTCGGTTCCATCCAGAACTTTGTACCAAATCCGGTCACAAACCTGAACTGGACCAAGCAAAATATCTACCGCCATTCGGACGGCTTTGGCATCGTGATAATCATGCCCGCAAAGAATTTTCTTTGCTTTTGGAAGCCAAGCAACAATATCTTCCGTAATCTCCTGAATCCTGTGACCTCCATCAATGAAGACCACATCAAGGCTTTTTTCCTCAAATTCTTTCACCGCTTCTAAACTGCTCATCTTCCGGACATTCAAATTTTCAAAATGTCCGACATTCTTAATAAAGGCTTCGTAAGTATCATTGTTACCAGTTTCAATTGGGTCAGAACTACCGACAAAGTGGTCAACAGCATAGACGGTTTTAGCTCCACCAGAGAGGATGGCGTGGGTACTTTTACCCTTAAAACTGCCAATCTCTAGGAATGAATCAACTGTTTTTGAAGTCTGGTACAGCCATTCCATTTCCGCTGGAGTCATCATCCCTTCAATGCCCGGGTCAATATAGTGGTCTTCAAAATAAAGTTTCTTCAAGTCGTCCATCTCGGCTTGTTCAGTGCGGGTCTTTCCAACAAAAATTGGGTCAAAAGAACTTCCGGCATCAATGCAGGTGACATTTTGGTTAGCTCGGAGAGTCGCAGCAATCAAAACTTTAGCTGGCATACCACAACTAAAGATAAAAATATCTCCATCCTGCGGAACCAAATCCATGCCCTGAATATAATCAAAGGCGTTTACCAGTGGTACTTCCACAAAAGTTGCTCCGAGAAGTTCAGCCACACCAATGAGTCTTTCTGGTCCAATAAAGAATTTCTGACGAGTGGAGGCTTTAATCGTTTTATAGAATTCACTCAACTTAACCAAATCGTTATCAGTTCGGTGAAGCAAGATATTGTAATTTTTCTGGTCATTCCACTCAACAATATCCGCCTTATCTTTCAAAAATTCAAATGATTTTTTTAGAGCTTCTCCTAATTCTGGAGAGTAGTCATGGCCATCACAATTTGCCCCAACCTCACCATTCATACAGGCAATCTCACCATCACCTCGTTTTACGAAAGTGAAATTCACATTGTTCTTGATATTCTCGGTGTAGATATCTAGTTTAGCCGGGATATTATAAAATTTGCCATCATTAAGATACTTAGGATTTTTAGGATTAAAAGACAATGCTTTTTCCCAATGCTCTTTACTTTTTTCTTTATTCCCAGTCCACCAATACGCAACATAGAGAAAAGCGTGTGGAACATCTTCATAATATGGTTGGTGATTTGAATAAAAAGGCAACTGGCTGATTGACAAAGCTGCCTCGCAATAAACAATCGCCTGTGGGTACATTCCCCGATGGAAAAAGTATTCCGCCTCTCTCATTAGAGGTTCTCGGCGGGCTTCTTTTTCTACCGACTTCGTATACCACTTAAAAGCTTCATCTTTTAATTCT
>Ga0247842_10005252_pt1 | contig 15483 bp, 14 predicted proteins | sample LaCruzMarch2015__3_FD_192411 | JGI IMG/M metagenome (GOLD analysis project Ga0247842, IMG submission 192411) | Freshwater microbial communities from meromictic Lake La Cruz, Castile-La Mancha, Spain - LaCruzMarch2015_19m | ecosystem: Environmental > Aquatic > Freshwater > Lake | place: Spain...
GAGTTCTGAATTTAAAGGAGAACCGGACACTGAGCGAAGTCGAAGTGTCCTTATTGACAGGTGTTTGCATCCTTCGACTCCGCTCAGGATCCAATTGATCGGGCTTTTCGGAGTAGACTCAATATTGAACATTGATCAATTGAATATCGAATATTGAACATTGATCAACGAGGTTTGAAGTTTTCACTACGTGTTTTGTTATCGGTCACTTGTCACTCGTCACTTGTCACTCGTCACTCGTCACTTGTCACTCGTCACTGGTCATTGGTCATTGGTCATTTTATCTGCTCAGCCTCGCCATTTCCTGCAGGAACAGTTCGCGTTTTACCCGCGACACGGGAATCTGGGCACCATCGGTCATCTCAATATACCCGCCCTCCTGGCGGACATATTTTTTCACGAACTCGAGGTTTAGGAGGTGGGAGTTGTGGGGGCGGAAGAAGTTCCGGTCGCTGAGCAGGTCCTGGTATTCCTTTAAATTCTTCGATACCAGGCGCTTTCGCTTTTCTGTGAGGTAAAACCAGCAGTAACTGCGGTCGGCCTCAATGCGGATGATCTCGCGGGTGTTCAGGTATTCCATCCCCTCAGCCGTGGGGATTGCCAGTTTCATGGGGATGGCCGATCTGAGGTTTTCGAGCAGCTCGCCATAGTTTTTTTCAAACGCCGGAGCGCCCGGCCGTTTTTCGGTCACCTTCTCTACTGCTTCAATAAACTCGCTGATATTGATCGGTTTAAGGATGTAATCGACTGCGCTGAATTTGATGGCTTTGATCGCATACTGATTAAAAGCGGTGATGAAGATCACCTCGAACTGTTTTTCAGGGAATTGGGCGAGCAGATCAAACCCGCTGCCATGGGGCATCTCCACATCCAGGAACACCAGATCGGGCTGACAGTCGGCGATGATCCGCACCCCCTCCTTTACATTGTTAGCGGTTCCGATGACCTCCAGTTTCGGGCAATATTCACGGATGATGGAACGGATGAAATTAACGGCGTCGTCTTCATCGTCGACGATCAGGGTCTTTATCGGCTTTGTCATGTCATCGGGTTGGAATAAATCATCTTTGACTTTCTCAGGTTCCCCGGTTTCTTTACCGGTTTTGTCATGTCATCGGGTTGGAATAAATCATCTTTGACTTTCTCAGGTTCCCCGGTTTCTTTACCGGTTTTGTCATGTCATCAGGTTGGGATAAATCATCTTTTGTTTTTTCAGGTCCGCGGCCATTACCGGCTTTATCATGTCATCAGGGGTAACTGCAGTTCGACCCGGGTTCCGCTGGGATTATTTTCCGCATCTTTTAAGTCGGTGAAAATTACCCTGAGATCGGTCCCGTACAATGCATTGGTAAGGTTGATCCGCGATTCGGTGATTTTGGTGCCCAGAGAATGGTGGGGCGTATCCTTTTGCATTTTGAGGGCCATGGCAGCCTCACGGCCGATTCCGTTGTCCTCGATCGTGCAGCAGATATGCTGATTGCAAAGCTGCATGCCGATGGAGAGCAACCCCTGCCCGGGTTTGTTGATTAGCCCGTGGCACACTGCATTTTCAACATAGGGCTGGATGAGCATGGTCGGAATCTTGTAGGTGAAGGTGTCGATCTCCTCATCGATGGTGATCGTAAAGGTGAATTTTTCTTTGAACCGTAGAGTTTCAAGTTCCAGGTAAAGTTGGATCACGTCGAGTTCATCCTTTACCGCCACCAGCGGATGCTGTGAATTCTCGAGGATCTTGCGGATCAGGCGCGAAAATTTCGTGAGGTAATTGTTTGTCGCGATCTTATCGTGCTGGTACATGTAATACTGGATCGAATTCAGGGTGTTAAAGATGAAATGGGGATTCATCTGCTGGCGGAGGTTTGCATGGGTGATCTCCGAAAGCCGGTTGTTCATCTCACTTATCTTCCGCTTTGCAGCAACTTTCGACTGGTAATAGAGCAGGAACCCTATTACGAGGATCAGCAGGGCAAACCCGGCAGCTCCCCAGGCAATCCAGGTATGTTGTGAGAGTTTGAGATTCAGCAGCTGCAGCTCCTTTTCCTTCGCCTCCGTGTCGAACTTAGCCCGGGCATAACCAAGCCCCTCCAGGTATTTTCCCGCGTTCAGCGAATCGTTTGAACTTTTGTATGCCACGTAATATTCATAAGCTTTTTTGTAATCGGCCCGGGCAATGTACATGTCGCTCATGTCTTTGTATAATCCCGCTAAAATATAGTAATCCCTGGTTTTTGTGCCATATTGTTCGCAAAGGTCATAATAGAAGATGGCTTTGTCCCACTCATTCTTATCCCGGTATATGGTGCCGATATTGCCGTAAGGTTTGGCAAAACCACCCAGGTTCGAAGGCGGACAATATTTTACTGCCTCCAGATAATAATGCAACGACGAATCCGGCTCTTTTTTTACATAGTAAAACCAGCCCATCATGTTCAGGGTCATCAGCGCCGACAATGAATCGCTGATGGATCTGCTTATTTCCAGCGCTTCCCTGAGATAGGGCATCGCGGTAGCCAGGTTGCTGTCGGCAAACATGACATGAATCCCCAGTCTGAAACAGGCCTGCCCCATGAGCGCCGGGTTGTTTTCCTGTTTTGCTTCGCTGAGAAAAAGACGAAGGTATCTTTCACGTTCGGCGGTATTCTGCGTTTGGCCGTAAACATTGGCTATTCCCAGGCAGGCGTTCGGAATGATCGATTTCAACCGCAGCTCCCTGGCCATGGCGATATTTTTCTGGTAAAGTTCAATGCTCTCATTGAACTGTCCGCCGAAGAAAATGATGCCGGCCAGGTAGTTTCTCGCCTCTCCGGCTTCGCTGTAACTGCGCTTTTCTTCCAGTTCCCTGATCACGATTTCCATCTCTTCCGCCGCTTTTTTGGGCATGTCGTGCCCCCGTAGGAGCCTGGCATGCAGCCACCGCAGGCGATACGGAACCGGGAGTTTTTGCTCATGCGTGAGTTCAAGGGCCTTTGTGATGCATACCTCGCCCAGCCTGAGTGTGCTCTTGTCGGCCATATATAGTTCGGAAATCCTTATGAGCGTGTTCAATCGCACCGAATCGGAGAGCTCCCCGGCCAGCGACTGTTCAAGTATCGCAATGGAATCATGCTGCTGACCCGCTGCCTCAGCGCCAAAATCGATAAAACTGCAAATCAGGAAAATTAACAGACTACGACAAAATACAGGTAAAGCATCTGATTGACCGGAATCATTCAAGGAGATTTTACCTGATGGAACTTTGATCCTGAAGGACTCCTGCCCATCCCCTCCCATGAAGGAGAGGGCAGGGGAGAGCTCCTTCGCTGACAGCAGCATGTCTTTTGATTTCAACGCGTACAATTGTGATTAGCTAATAAAAGAACTGATAATTTTCTGTGCCTGCAAAACTATTAAAAAGCAGGAACATTGCCCCAAAGAGTTTTCCGATTGCCTGTTTGGGAAGATGGATTGACGTTTTGAGCCTATAGGTGTCGTTGTCAGGCTTTCTTTTTTAATCAGGCACCGATGTGCGCTGAACCACTTCAAAATGAAAGAGGCCGTCATTTTCAGTGACGGCCTCCTTCGCGATGTCTGTGCTGCAGAATAGCTTTTTCCGGGATCACTGAAAGTTCATTCCCCCTTTCAGGATAATCAGGTGGTTCTAATGTCGGTAAATCTTCCTATTTTTGCAGCTAATCAATAATGAATTTTGCATATCCATCACAATATCAAAAACAAGCTAATTTCACAAAGCCCTGAAAAGATCACTATAATTTTTCTGGCTATGCTGTTAGTTGCCCTTCCCTGTTCAGCCCAGAAAAAACGCTTTTTCGATTTCCTGTTCCCCGGTAAAGCCAAAACTGAAACAGGAAAACCTGATTCATCTGCCCTTTCGACCGACTCCACCCGGGTAAGCACTCATAACCTCATTTCCGATATGATTTATGTGGAGGGTGGTACCTTCGATATGGGGAAGAATGACGGGCAATATGACGAGAAACCCATTCATGCGGTTACCATCAGCGGTTTTTACATCGGCAAATATGAGGTTACCCAGTCGCAGTGGCGCGAGGTGATGGGCAACGATCCATCCTTTATCAGGAAATGCGATCACTGCCCGGTTGAGCAGGTGTCGTGGAATGATGTGCAGGATTTCATTCAGAAGCTAAACCAGATCACGCGTAAAACCTTCAGGCTGCCCACCGAGGCCGAATGGGAATATGCTGCCAGCGGAGGAAACAAGAGCAGGAAATACACCTACAGCGGAGGCAACAGTGTGGGTGATGTGGCCTGGTTCAATAACAATTCTGATTTCAAAACCCATCCTGTCGGGCAGAAGACGCCAAACGAGCTGGGATTATTCGATATGAGCGGAAATGTTTGGGAATGGTGCAGCGACTGGTACGGTCCATATGCCAAAGACCCGCAAACCGATCCTGCCGGTCCTGCCGAAGGCGCCTATCGCGTACTTCGGGGTGGCAGCTGGAATGGTGTTGCGCAGGGCTGCCGCGTGTCGAACCGCATCATCAACTACCCTGCCACACGCTATCGATACCAGGGATTCAGGCTGGTCATGGACCCCTGGGCATTTCTCAACGGGAATTTCCTGCAGACTGACAACGGGTTTGAATTATCGATCAACGGCATGAATTCCCTGAAAAAGGTCATTACTATCAGGTAGAGATGTCCAGGTTATTTTCCAGGTTATTTTGGACAACCATTTCCATGCTGTTAAGCTCAAGGGCAACAAGGTTTCCGAACCCGGGCCTGCCTGTGAGGTAGGGTCCGTTGTCGAGGTCAATGAACATGAGTGCGGAGGTTTTTACTGAGATATTGATCAGTTCGAGGCTTATTGGCACGTGACCTTGGATTAAGCGCCGGTGGCCGATCTTTTCAGGCCTGATTTCATAATCTCGCTGCCACAGCATGGCCTGTTTGTCGCTGAAGGGATCGCTGCGGCTGAAATTGAGCCCGGCATGCACCATCACGAAACCGTCGCTGATGGCATACCACGACAGGTTGTTCATCCATCTGATATATTCATTGGGCACATCGCTGATGCGATGAACCCCGAAACTCTTCAGCGTGGCATCGCCTCCCATCTCCCGCCATAACTTCTCCTTGCGGTTCCCCAGCCGGTGCCACCAGGCGCTCGGGGCATTGGTTTCCGATTCCCAGAGTTCGGTCATCACCGCCTCATGGTTGCCCTTCAGCGCAATAATTTTATAACCATCCTGCTGAAGTTTACGGATATAGTCGATAACCCCTTTGGAGCCGGGGCCGCGGTCGATGTAGTCGCCAAGGAAATAGAGCTCATCCTGTCGGCCCGGCTTGATGAGGTTTTCAACGAGCGACTGCAGGGTTTTTGAGTAGCCGTGAAGGTCGGGGATGATCCAACGAGAGGTGGGCATGAAATTAAAAATTACGAATTACGAGCTTAGACAAAAACTATTTCCGTTTAAGACATTATCCGATAATTTTATGAAACTTAGATAAGACTTAGACAAGACTTAGAAGAAGGTTTGAGGAAAGATTGGAGGAAATTTACTTTGCCAGGCTTTTTGATGGATGAAATTCCATTCTGATGCCGTTCAATATTTTCATCACTTCAGGCATTGCCACATCCAGGAACAATCCCGGGAAAAGCCCGATCCGGAGCTCAGAATGACTGATTGCCTGCTTGTGGCCGATATCTTGGTAACGGCTGCTATTAACGCAGATATAGCATTCCCGCTCACCCGTCACACCGACACTGTTGTGAATACCCGCAACGGTCTCTAATTCTCGCTAATCTGCCGACGCGATATCATCCAGGTATACGGAACCTGCAACGCTGATACGATCGTCATAGAGGTACGGGTAACTTTTGTCAATTTTAAAATCAGCCACAGCGGAAGAAATTACAGCATAATTAACCCGTGTCCGATTCATAAAGAAAGTTTCGCGGATGTTTCCGGTTTCAGGTGCTTTCGCCGATAAAAAATAAATCAAATATGGATTGTCTAAATATACCTTTTCCACTTTCCCCAGCCCAACAATGCCTGTCACCGAGTCGTGCAATCGTGCAATGATTCCCGAATCTTCCATAAAAGTGAGATATTCTTCCAACGAAAAAAGACTCACTTGCAACTTTGAGGCAAGTGACACAAAATTTGGTTCAAATGTCATGGTTTCGGCACCAACAAATAACAGTTTTTTCAGTTTTCGTGCAGTTGTTACCGATAAGTTTGCAAATGCCATAGAATAATTGCCTTTTTTCCTCTTGCTCCGGTTTTCAAAAAAAAGAAGGATCTCCTTTTCCAGCCTCACTTTATCCTCGTTGGAGAATGAGTGCGAAATTGTTGCAGGCATGGAAGAAACAAAGCAGTATTATATGATTAATTGTCAAGTGATTAAGTGTTAAAAATTTCTTCTTCCTGCATCATTTCTCCATCGGGGTGATTTTGTTCGCGTATATCCTTGAGATATACTGCATCTATGCAGGATTGCGAAAGCAATGGTATAACTATTTCTCCAGCACCTCCCTTTTCAACCTTGCCAAATGCTCCCGTCCAAGGGCCTACACGTCGCAGCCCAATTCAAAACATCTTCTGATTTGTTTATAGTTCAGGATGCCAAAGGCGTCGATCACGGCGATGGGTCCGCCGGCCCATTTAACGATGTCGTCGGGATCGAGGTCGAGGTATTGTTTGTGGGGCACGGCCAGGATTAGCGCTTCGATTCCGCTCAGCGCCACTGGAAGATCTTTTCAACCACCGACTGTTTCAACCCCTCCTGGTTGAGGAAAAAGCGTTTCCACGAGCTGCCGGGCGAGGGGTAGGTGTCCTGCTCCTCGAGTTCGTACCAGTGATCCACATAGGGGGCGTGGATGGAGATCTCGGCGAGTTTGTGCACCATCAGCTTGCTGCCGCTGTAAAGGATGACTGATGACCGTCGTCCATCGCCTGTCGTCCGTCGTCTGTCGTCCATCGCCTCTCGTCCGTTGGCTGTCGTCCATCGCCTCTCGTCCGTTGGCTGTCGTCCATCGCCTGTCGTCCATCGCCTGTCGTCCGTCGCCTGTCAATAGTTTAGGCCCAGTAGCCCAGTCCGCCGTCCTTGGGCAGGCAGTAGCCGCCGATGCCAGGGCCGGGGAAGATCATGTTTGCGTGGGTGGGGCGCATTTTGATGGCATCGATCACCTTGATAAGGTTCACCCCGTTGCGTTCGGCAAAGAGGCTCCACTCGTTCAGATAGGCCAGGATGGTGGCGCGGTAGGAGTTCTCCACGATCTTGGTGGTCTCCGACTCGATGGGGCGGTCCATCACCGTCAGCGGGAAGTCGGTGGTGTTAAGCACTTCATGGAGAAATTTCTCCACCCTGGCGCGGGCAACCGGTTCGCAGCCGGAGCATACCCGCCAGAAGTCGCGGATGCTGGCCACATAGTGTTTGCCGGGCATCACCCGTTCGAACGAGTGTGCTAGGAGAGGCAGGTCTAAGACCTGCCTCTTCCCAAATTCCTTTTTCAATATGGGCCACGCCACGAATTCGGTGGTGCCCGGGGCCACGGTGGTTTCGACAAGCACCAGGCAGTCGGGTTGTATCTTTTCGCCGATGGTGCGCATGGTATCCTCCAGCGCGGCCATGTCGGCCTCACCGCTGCGCATGTTTCCGAGTTCTTTTTTGGCAAAGTCGCACTGCACATCCACCACCACGCAGTCGGCAAACTGCAGCACATCGCTGTTGTATGTGGCCGTGAGCGTCTTGCTCTCCAGCACGCACCGGCGGATGAGGACATCCACCTCGGGATCCTCGGCCTTCACCGGCGCCTCGCCGCGGTTGAAGAGCGGGATCTTCCAGTAGGAGCGGGCCGAGGGGCGCTGGCAGCCGATCAAGAATTTAGAATTATTGCCTTTTTTATCTTTCGTATCGGCCACAATCGCTGCCATCACCGCGCCAACAAATCCGAGGCCCATGACCACCACGATCTCCTTTTGCTCGCTGCGCGATTGATGAACGAGTTGTTCTATGCGCTTTAGTTCGTTGTTGTAGTCACTGCCGGCTGGAAGCTTGAAGCTTTCACCTGAAGGGGAGGATGACGAGGGTTGGTTAGATGGCATAGATGAAATGGGTTTTTTGAATATCGAATATTGAATATTGATCAACGAAGTATGAAGTTTTCACTGCGTGATTTCCTTCCTTGAATATCGAATATTGAATATTGAATAACGAAGTTTGAAGTTTTCACTTCGTGATTTTTTTTATTTTTGAATTTTGATTTTTGAATTTTGAGTTCTTTTCACAGCTTCGCCCCTTCACTCACACCCGTAAGCTATTTTTAACCCTCAAAAAACCACCCAACACCCCCAATTAATCGTTACTTGTCACTCGTCACTTGTCACTCGTGACTCGTCCCTACTTTCTCGTTATCGTCCTCACAAACTCCTCATTTTTCCGCATGGCCACGGGCAGCACGGTGCCGTTGTCGAGGGTTACGCTGAATCCTTTGTCTTTCGAGTAGGATTTCAGGAAGTTGAGGTTTATGAGGTATGATTTGTGGATGCGGAAGAAAAAATCGCGCGAGATCATCTCCTCCACGGTCTTGAGCGACTTGCTAACCAGCAGGATATGATCGTTGAACATATGGATGCGGGTGTAGTTCGCATCGGCCTCGCAGTACATGATATTGTGGACCTGCTCCATCTGGAAACCGTAATTGGTGGGTAGCGCGATCTTGTGATTCACATCGGCGCCCATGCCGAGGTTGAGCACCATGTTCTCGATCTGCGCCCTGAAGGCGCGGGGCGATTTTTTCAGCTCGTACCGCTTCACCACCATCTGCAGGTCGGCCGGGTTCACTGGTTTGAGCACATAGTCGCCCGAAACGGGCAAACTGCCCGGCAGCGCCTCTGCATCCTTTTCAATGGTGTAGATCACCTCCACGTCGGTGTTGCCAAAATATTCGGTGAGCGAGTGCCCCTCCTCATCGGGCATGGCGATGTTGAGGAACAAAAGTTCAGGCTTGTACTTATATATGGCCGCGATACCGTCGCGCATCGTACTGCACGATGATACCAGTTTAAGCTTTGGTTCCATGTACCTGGCGATGACCATGGCAAAGGTATCTCTCGCAGTAGTCTCATTATCAATAACTACACAGGAAATCGGAAGATCGGACAGCATGCCTGAAATGTTAAGTTGTTGATAGATACACCATTCAGGAAAACACAGTGTGAATCCTAATCATTGGCATAATTACATCCATTTCAGGCGCCGGAAAATGTGAATTATTTAACGCACGGTTATTTCAGATCACCGTGCATTTTGATCGATTAAACGCGTTTTTACAATTTACGATATACGATTTACGATTTTTGTTTGCTGTCTCAGTCAGTCCGTCAGTCAGTCCGTCAGTCCGTCAGTCAGTTAATAAGTCAATCAATAAGTCAGTCAGTCAGTGTGGCAATGTGACGACAATATTCAACTTGTGAATTTAAAAGTTAATATACACCTATCATGGTGTTTCCCCGCACTTCCCGTTTCAACCGTGCCAGATGCCCGCGGCACGGCTCGTTCAACAGTTGGTAAGGATGGGGTCAGGGTCCGAAACGGGCTCCGGAACTATGGCAGCTGTTCACCGAAGAAGAAAGTGCTGCAATGATTGAAATTAAAAAAATGACCAGTCCGATCACCCCGATGGTTATACTGGCTTTTGCAAATTTTGTTCCTTTAAAGCGCAATGGATTGGCCCGGATTCTTCTGAGTCCTTTATAACCGAGAATCAAGCCCGCGATGGCAAACGGCAGACCGGCCAGAGGAACCAGTCCCAAAATTGAGGATACAAAACCGATTATGCTGAGTGGTTCGTTTTTTCGGTTGTCGACAACCCTTCCCTTTACCTGGTCCCAATATTTCATTTTAATGACGGTATCAACCTGGACTAACGGAACGCCGTGTAAAATGCCGGGGGGGTTGACCAGTGTATAAAACAGGGAGTCGTTAAACTGAGTAATAACAGAAACGGCCTCTTTTTTTCCGTTTTTAAAAATGCACTGCTGTTCGCCAAATGGTATCGTGATGATGGTATCAACCTGATCCATCGTAACACCCCTGACAATGTTTTCTTCACTGTTCAGCACATAAAACAAGGTGTCGTTGGATTGGGAAATGATTTTTACGATTTTTTTTGTACCGTTTTGAAAGAAAACTACCTGTCTTCCCGCAGCAACCCTGGCTTTTTCCTTTTTCGACTTTTTCTTGTTTAATGTATCAGTGTGCCTGTAGGTGTCGAAAACACCGGGGTGGTCGTTAGGCGGTATCAAAAAGTCATTGCCCGGCACGGCCTGATCTCTCCTGATTGCAGCGATTATCGGTTCATCCGACACAGATGCGATCAGGTTTTCATATTCCTGAATCGGAGCAGGACTTATCCCCGTGATTTCGGGATTTCGCTCTGGTTGTCTTTCGTTGCCGGGTTTTGCCGATTTGCTAATGGATGGATGCGTCTCCTTCAGCCGGTTTTTTGGCACACCGACCTTCACCGGTTGTGCTCTTGCCGGTTGATAATGATTAACGTAAACTGCCTTTCCGTTTCTGATCTGCCTGGTTGTTGTCGAAAACTGTGACCTCTGGCAGGAGGATAGCGCTGCGAACAGCATAGCCAGTAATACAATAACATTTTTCATATTTCTCAGGGTTGTACAGTAAATGACCTCATCCTCCATCTCCTTTCCAATGGATCCGGTTCCTGCCGGGGGCAGGAAATTGCAGGACAAGTTCTCCCTTTTCCACAATGTATTCCGGCTTATTTGCCCGAATGAATTGTAAAGATACGAAATTTATCACCAAAGTCAAATGAAACCACTAACTCAATCAATCAGTCAATCAGTCAATCAATCAATCAATCAGTCAATCAGTCAATCAATCAATCAATCAATCAATCAGTCAATCAGTCAATCAGTCAATCAATCAATCAATCACTCAATCGTTCTTTTTTGTATTATTGTAAAAAAAATCCCCTTGACAGCAAGTCCACATCACAAATCGGGAAAATACAAAGCAGCCCAAGCCATTGTGCTGGTAATCAGTGTTCTGTTATTTATCGTAATGAATCTCTTCCCGCCCTGGAATGCCGTAGTCAACCCGCCGGCCGATAACGAAACGGTGTTTGTTGGCTACCGGTTCATCTCCGATCCGCCGCACAGCCCTTATGGATATGGTTCTATCATCATTGTGAACTACACCCGCCTGTTGGTGCAGTGGGGCATACTCATCGTTTTTGCCATGGCGCTTTATGGGTTCTTTGGTTACCGTGCTGTTAAAGAAGCCTCGGCAAGCGGGAATGGACTTGGTTGAGGGTCGTTGTAAAAGGTCACTTCCCCAGCGTGAAGTGAAAAGCGGTTCCCATCCCGGGGGCGCTTTCGATACGAAGCCATCCTCCCTGATTTTCGATAAAAAATTTGCAGAGGATGAGTCCCAGCCCCATACTCTCTTCACCAAGTGTTCCTTTCCGGCTGGTTTTCGCTCCGGGGCTGAATAAATTATCGGCCAGTTTACTGCTCATCCCGATCCCGTTATCCCTGATTGAGATCTCAGCAGGATGGCCGGGGAGCTGTTTTGCCGAAATGGTGATCGCCCCACCCCTGTGCGTGAATTTCACCGCGTTGGCGACAATGTTGCGGAACACAGCTTGAAGGATATGCCGGATGGTATAAACGGTAAGCCCCCCGGGAATATCGCATGTGATGACGATCTCCTTTTCTGCTGCCGTTTCTGTGTTCACCCTCAGAAAATCATTCACGAACGAAACCAGCAGAATATTTTCACATTCCATCACATTCAGCCCATTCTGGCTCCGCGACCACACAAGCAGGTTTTCGAGCAGCTCGAAATAGTTTTTTGCCGAGAAATGAATGGCACGGGCAGCCTCCATCATCTCTGAATTGGTCATCTCATTGGTTTGGTCGATGAACAGTTCCGACATCCCCAGGATGGTCATGAAGGGGCTGCGGAGATCATGGGCTACGACCGATATGAAGTGGTCCTTTTCGGCCAGGCGTGTTGAAAACAGCTCATTTTTTTTCCTACATTCCAACTCGCTCTGTTTGCGCGCATTGATATCCTGCAAAACATGGATCGATCCGGTGATGTTGCCCTGCTGGTCAAACAGGGGGATCATGTGCATTGAGAACCAGCCGCCGAGGTGTTCCAATAACATTTCGGCCGATTGCTCTTTCTCCTCCTTCAGCATGCAGCCATGGATGCAGGTATCGGGATGTTCGTCCCTCTGGTGGATGAGCCAGCAGCAGGTCGCCCCCTTCAGCGCCTCCGGCTGAAGGCCCACCCGATTTACCATGGCCCGGTTGGCACGGATGATTCGGCGGTCGGTGTCGAGAATAAGTACAAGATCGGGATAGGCATCGAAGACAGACAAATAGTCGGGTTTCATGAATAAGGTTTTGAGAAATATACTGCATCTTGACACGATTGTGAAAGCAATCGTGTCAAGATGCAGTTATACTGAGCGTTTGAGTTGTCCTACTTTTGCAAACTCAAACAGACGAAGTATACATAAATAAATTAAGTACAATTATCAACCATTTCCGATGCAGAATTAATTCTATTTCCTGAATTGTTCATTGTGGATTATTCAACGCACCGAAACCGCTGATAAATGCACGACATTTTTGTATTACCGCCATTCCTTCTCCTCCAAGGAGAAGGCCCTATGTTTGCAAAATGAAGCATAAGTCTGGAAATTTATTAGTTTTAAGATGGAGGATGAGGTCATTTATTGTACATCCCTGAAAAAGGGGTTCTGGTAAGATTGCGATTGATCAAATTCGATATTCGATGTTCGCCATTTGCAATTTGTCATTCGTCATTTGTCATTCGATATTCGTAATTCGTAATTCGTAATTCGTAATTCCTCCCTCCTCCATCACATAAATAAATTTTTCTACATTTGTCCCTGTATGGAACAACGCAAGAAAGATCACATCGCACTGGCATTCTCGTCGCAGGTTGAGGCGGCGCTGGCCGACAGGCGGTTCACCTACGAACCCATGCTGGGCGCGCATCCCGGTGTAGAGGCGGAGCCCTTTACCTTCCTGGGCAAGACCATGCGGGCGCCAATGTGGGTGTCGAGCATGACGGGGGGCACAGCGCTGGCCCGCACCATCAACACCAACCTGGCCCGCGCCTGCCGCGAATTCGGCATGGGGATGGGGCTTGGGTCGTGTCGCATTTTGCTTGAACATCCTCAGTATTTCGCTGATTTCGACATGCGCGGCGTTATCGGCGACGATCTGCCCTTCTGGGCCAACATCGGCATCGTGCAGCTCGAATCGATGCTGGCCGATGGCAGCCACCACCGCCTCGGTGAGCTGGTGGCAAAACTGCGGGCCGACGGACTGATTATCCACGTTAATCCCATCCAGGAGTGGCTGCAGAGGGAGGGTGATGTACTGAAGCATCCGCCCGCCGAAACCATTGAAAAATTTCTCGCACTCACCCCGATGAAGATCATGGTGAAGGAGGTAGGGCAGGGGATGGGACCTGCGAGCATTGGCCGGATGCTCAGTATGCCCATCGCGGCGCTGGAGCTGGCTGCCTTCGGCGGAACCAACTTCGCCCGGGCCGAACTGGCGCGCAGCGATTCGCAGAAACAGGCGCTGTATGCGCCGCTTTCGCTCGTGGGTCATACAGCTGAGGAGATGCTTGGGGTCATCAACACCCTTGCCGGCAGCAGCCAGCCGCCGGCCTGCAGGCAGATCATCATCTCGGGGGGGATCGGCTCCTTCCTCGACGGGTATTATCTTATTTCAAAAAGCGTGCTTCCCGCCGTTTTCGGGCAGGCATCGGCATTCCTGCGTTATGCGCAGGGCAGTTACGACGATCTCCGGCAATTCGTGGCCGGCCAGGTAAACGGCCTGAATTTCGCAAAGGCCTTCTTAAGTATCAGAACCACATGACCGACAAGGGAATCATTCACGGCTTTTCAAAACTCACCGAAGAGGAAAAGCGCCATTTCATTGCCATGCTCTGCAATGAATCGATACAGGCCGAGGATATCCTCGAACATTTCCTGATGGAGGATGAGAATGAGCGAACCACCTTCCTCGAACTCAGCGAGAACACCATCAGCAGTTTTCACACCCCATACGGCATTGCGCCCAATGTGGTGGTCGACGGTAAGGTGTACCATGTGCCCATGGCCATCGAGGAGAGCTCGGTGGTGGCGGCCGCCTCCCACAGCGCCCGTTTCTGGGCCGAGCGCGGCGGCTTCCGCGTGACCCATGTGTCGACCGTGAAACTCGGGCATGTCTATTTCAGGTGGTTTGGCGATCCGGCATTTGTCACCGAACGCTGGCATGTGCTGAAGCTGTTTTTACTGGAGCGGCTTAAAAAAATGACCTCCAGCATGGTGCGCAGGGGAGGCGGGATACTCAGCCTTGAGCTGGTTGATGCCACCGATACCATCGACAACCTTTGGAAACTGGAGCTGAAGGTGGAGACCATCAATTCGATGGGGGCCAATTTTATCAATACCTGCCTCGAGGATATGGCTGAGGCGCTCGATCTTTTTTTCGCCGCCGACAAAGATCCGGAGGGGACGAAATGCCAGGTTGCCATGGCGATCCTGAGCAACAACACCCCCGAATGCACGGTGACGGTCGAAGCCGCCTGCGAGATCGGATACCTGAAGCCCATTGCCGAGCGGATGGCCGTTGAGACCTTTGCCGACAAGATGCAGCTGGCCTATGCGATCGCACATCAGGATCCGCTTCGGGCGGTGACCCACAACAAAGGCATCATGAATGGCGTTGATGCCGTGCTTATGGCAACAGGCAACGACTACCGGGCGGCCGAAGCCGCGGCACATGCATTTGCCTCGCGCGAAGGGAGCTACCGGTCGCTAAGCCGGTGTACCCTCTCGGGGAATGTCCTTGTTATTGAACTAACCATCCCCCTGGCAGTGGGTACCGTGGGCGGCATAACCAACCTGCACCCCCTGGCCCGGCTCTCGCTGGAGATACTGGGGAATCCCAACGCCCGGCAGCTGATGGGCATTGTGGCTTCGGTGGGACTGGCCAGTAATTTTGCGGCCGTGCGCAGCCTCGTCACCACGGGTATCCAGAAGGGGCATATGCGGCTCCATCTCTCGAACATGCTGAATATGCTCAATGTAACCAGCGAACAGCGGGAGGAGGCCGAGATTTATTTCCGCAACCGGAAGGTGAGCTTCAACGCAGTCAAGCATTTCCTGCATGAACAACCGCATTGAATATTTTCTGTATTAAAAGACCCTCTAATCTTTCCTGCATGAAGCACCCAATTGGATATTTCCTGAAAAACAGCCCTTTGAGACTTTTCTACATGAACATCAAATAAATATTTATGATAGATCGCAATCTTACAAGTAGATATTAATTAATTCTATAGGTATAGGCGCTTAGGCATCCCATTTTTTGATACCTTTGAGCCATGGAAACGAGAGAAATTTTCAGCGGTGTGAACTCAATCAAATTT
>Ga0247842_10005259_pt1 | contig 15476 bp, 13 predicted proteins | sample LaCruzMarch2015__3_FD_192411 | JGI IMG/M metagenome (GOLD analysis project Ga0247842, IMG submission 192411) | Freshwater microbial communities from meromictic Lake La Cruz, Castile-La Mancha, Spain - LaCruzMarch2015_19m | ecosystem: Environmental > Aquatic > Freshwater > Lake | place: Spain...
GTTGTCTATGGTGAAAGTGAGAGTAGGATCGACAGTAGCAGTAACTCTAACAGATTCAACGACAGCAATTTTACCTATGGCTTGGTCAAGTAAGGCACTTCCGGCGTCGAGATGGCGAACTATAAAGGTATAAACATCAGCCGCGCCTTCGGCACTCGTGTCGGTATAATTAGGGCTGGGATTAATAAGTTGGGAGTTGCCGACACCGACAACCATACTACCGGCGATACCAACTGGGTTGGTGCTACCGGCTCCGGCAGGGCATTGAACAACATGATAAGAAGAAGCAACAGCGGGACTACCAATACTAACAACAGCAGTGGTACCGACAGTGGCAGCGCCGCCGCCAAAAGGACAGGTAACAGCACCGACAGTCAAAGCACCGGCATCAAAACCATCTTGATCGGGAATTTTATCGGAATGGGCAGTTCCGCCAATTCCGGCTGTGGCAGTGGTTTTAATTAGAAATTGCCAAAAACCGCCGACAGCATTAACTTGTGGTTCAAAAGAAACAGTATGAATGGCAGATCTGGTAGAGATGACAGCGCCATTGGCAACGATGGAAACTGCGGAGATACCGGTGTTTAACATAATAGTGCCGGTATTGCCGATGTCTTTTATATAATAAATACTTTGACTGCCCCCTGTACCAATAGAAACAGTGTCGCCGATGAATAGGTTATTGCTGGTACGAGAAGGAAACGAAGTACCGGTGCTTATTTTGAGGATAGAATCACCAGCTGAATTGCCAACACCGACACCACCGTAATAGGATAGTTGAGAACTGGAAAGAACATCTTTAACGTTTTTTGGAGGAATTGAACGGACTTGGTGCTTATTGGCGAGAAGGGTTAGGTAAACGGGTAGGATCAATATCAGGAGAATTAAGATTCGAAAACAGCCTTTTTTCATTTTATTTTTGTGATTTAGTGATAAATAAAGGTATCGCCTATTACATATAGTTGTCAAGGGGGGGGATGGAGGGAACGGTTTAAAACCGTTCCGTACAATTTTCGTAGGTTGATTTTTTTGAGACGAGGAGATAAAGTAAGGGACGTAGGGAACGGTTTAAAACCGTTCCGTACAATTTAGAATATTAAGATGAATATGAAAATAAAGAAATATGTTTATTTTTTTGGGAAGGGAAAAGCGGAAGGTGATAAGGATATGAAGTTTATTTTAGGCGGAAAAGGGGCAAATTTAGCGGAAATGACAAATTTGGGAATTCCGGTGCCGGCAGGATTTACAATTTCGACGGAGGTATGTAAACACTATACAGATAGTCAAAACCCCTCTTTGGTTCTCCCCTTGACAGGGGAGAAAATAAAAAAACTCCCGCCCTGTCAAGGGAGGGGTGGGGAGGGTTTTGATAGGTATCCGGCTGGATTTATTGAGGAAGTTGAGGAAAATTTAAATAAGTTGGAAGAAATAACGGGGAAAAAGTTTGGGGATGCGAAAAATCCTTTATTGGTATCAGTCAGATCAGGAGCGGCGGCTTCGATGCCGGGAATGATGGACACCATTCTTAATTTGGGTCTTAACGATAAAGTAGTTGCTGGAATGATTGCCAAAACCGGGAATGGTAGATTTGTCTGGGATTCTTACCGAAGGTTTATGCAAATGTTCGGGAATGTGGTGGATGGAGTAGAGCACGAAAAATTTGAGCATGTAATTTCTGAAGTGAAAGCTAAAAAAGGCATAAAGGCGGATACGGAGATGAAAGCCGAAGATTGGCAGGAAGTAGTAGCCGGATATAAAAAACTTTACAAAATTGAAAAAGGAAGTGAATTTCCGGAAGATGCCAAAGAGCAACTATGGAGAGCAATTAAAGCAGTTTTTGGCTCATGGAATAATCCGAGAGCAAATGTTTACCGTCTGCTTAATAAAATTGATGAAAAGAAAATATTCGGAACGGCGGTGAATGTTCAGAGTATGGTTTTTGGGAATATGGGTGATGATTGCGGTACGGGGGTAGCATTTACCAGAAATCCATCGACCGGAGAAAATAAAGCTTATGGGGAATATTTAATGAACGCCCAAGGGGAAGATGTAGTAGCAGGAATCAGAACACCAAGACATTTGGAGTATTTAAAGGAAGATAATGAAGAAGCATACGCCCAATTGATGGCTATTTTTGAAAAATTAGAGAAACATTATAAAGACATGCAGGATGTGGAGTTTACGATTGAAAACGGGAAATTGTTTATTTTGCAAACGAGAAACGGAAAAAGAACAGCGGCGGCAATGGTAAGAGTGGCTTGTGATTTGGTAGCCGAAAAATTAATTGATGAAAGAACTGCCATTACCAGAGTGGAAGCGGATAAATTAGATCAGCTTCTACACCCGACTCTTGATCCAAAAGCCAAAGTGAATTTTAAAGTAATTGCCAGGGGATTACCGGCCAGCCCCGGAGCAGCATACGGAAAAGTGGTCTTTAATGCCGAAGCGGCAGTAGAAGCAAAAGAAAAAGGAGAGAAAGTAATTTTGGTTCGCCAGGAAACCAGCCCGGAGGATATCGCCGGAATGAATGCGGCGCAGGGGATATTGACCGCCCGTGGCGGAATGACTTCTCATGCGGCTGTTGTGGCCAGGGGTATGGGTAAATGTTGTGTGTCTGGCGCTGAAGGAGTGATAGTGCTAGAAGCCGGAAAAATGTTTAAAGTGGGGGATTTAATAGTTAATGAGGGTGAGGTTATTACTTTGGATGGGGGAACAGGAGAAGTTTTGATGGGCCAGGTACCGACAATGGCGCCGGAGCTTTCCGGATATTTTGCCAAAATTATGAAGTGGGCAGATAAGTATCGAAAATTGGGAGTAAGAACAAATGCCGATACGCCGAAAGATGCAAAAACTGCCCGGGAATTTGGAGCTGAAGGAATCGGACTTTGCCGAACAGAACATATGTTCTTTGCTGAGGACAGGATTTTTGCGGTTCGGCAAATGATTGTGGCAGATACTTTGGAACAGCGGGAAGCAGCTTTAAAAAAGATTTTCCCGATGCAGAAAAATGATTTTAAACAGTTGTTTGAGATTATGAAAGGACTGCCGGTGAAAATAAGATTATTGGATCCGCCGTTGCATGAGTTTTTACCTAAAGAAAAGAAAGATGTCGAGGCATTGGCCAAAGAGATGAAAATAACTCCGGAAAAATTACAGGAAAAGGTAGATTCTCTGCATGAATTTAACCCAATGATGGGGCACAGGGGCTGCAGATTGGGAATCACTTTTCCGGAAATTTTTGTAATGCAGGTAAAAGCCATAATGACAGCAGCATGCGAGGTGACTTTGGCGTCATCGCGAGCGAAGCGTGGCGATCTTAACGGGATTGCTTCGTCGTCCCGATTAACATCGGGGACTCCTCGCAATGACGTTAGTATTAAACCAGAAATTATGATCCCGTTGGTCGGAGATGTGGAAGAACTAAAATGGCTTAAAGCCAGATTGATACCGGCGATTGAAGAGACGATGAAAGAGATGAAGGTAAAACTGGAATATGAAGTCGGAACAATGATTGAAATTCCCCGGGCGGCGGTGACGGCCGACGAAATTGCAGTCGAGGCCGATTTCTTCTCATTTGGAACCAATGATTTAACCCAGATGACCTATGGATTCTCCAGAGACGATGCGGGGAAATTTTTGAAAGATTATATTAAAGAAAAAATCCTAAAAGAGGATCCTTTTAAGAGTGTGGATCAGACCGGAGTGGGGAAGTTAATGAAAATGACGGTAGAGCTGGGGAGAGGGGCTAAAAAGCATCTTCATATAGGAATTTGCGGAGAGCAGGGCGGAGATCCAGATACGGTCAAATTCTGTCATAGAATAGGATTGAATTATGTGTCATGCTCGCCTTATCGGGTGCCAATCGCCAGACTAGCGGCGGCGCAGGCCGCCGTCGAGCAGTAGCTCGACTATGGCCTGTGCAACAGGCGGCGGTGGAGGAGATTTAAACCCCTCTTGTATTCAAACCCTATCTTAGCCTTTCCCTTGACAGGGCAAGGTATGACTTGTCATCCTCCCCTGTCAAGGGGAGGATAAGAGGAGGGGTTTAAAAGGGTGAGGGAAGGGGTTTGGAATCAAAACCCCTCTTGTGTTCTCCCCTTGACAGGGGAGAAAATGAAATAGAAGTGAAAACCAACATTGTTCTTGAGGCCAAAACCAAAAAATATCATTTGAGGTATAGAGATGCTTTAACTTGGGCGGCAAAAATTAATCGTAAGAAAGAAACAGAAAGTGAAAAGATATTATGGAATAAATTATTAAGAAAGAGGAACTTAGGTTTTAAGTTTACCAGACAGAAACCAATAGACAGGTTTATTGTCGATTTTTATTGTTCTGAATTAAGTTTAGCCATCGAGATTGATGGTGGATCGCATAGTAATAAAAAAGACAGAGATAATTTGAGAGACAAATATTTATATGCTTGTGGAATAAAGACATTGAGGGTAAGTGATAAGGATGTAATAAATGATATTGAAAAAGTAGAAAAAGAAATTAAAGAATTTATTAAATGCTCCCCTGTCAAGGGGAGCTGTCCGTAGGACGGAGGGGTTTGTAGGGGTAGGGGAAGGGTTTGATATCAAATGCTCCCTTAGTCAAGGGAGGGTGCCCGGAGGGCGGGTGGGTTTTGAACTTTAAGGGGGATCTTATTACTTGTGGGGCGGATGGGTTTAAACGTGTGAGATTGCCACGTCACTTTGGCATATCTGTTCCTCGCAATGACGTGACTTTTCGCAATGACGATTTTAGACGCAATGACGTAATTATCAACACGGCAGGAATAATCAGTAGAACGATCAAGGAAAAAGGAAAGACGAAGAAAGTGGTGGAAAAGGATTTGTCGGAAACCGAAGGGTCAAAACTGATAGTGGCGGTGTAGGCTCCCGGCCAAAAAGGCGGGGAAACGGAACAGCTTGGTTCGCATCGGAGATGGCGGCTATTTCTTGAAAGAACGTTGAGAGGAGTCAGGCTAATTTTTTTTATTACGAGATTGTCTTTAGAGATAGTGATATTACCGACAGTTTTGAAAAAATAACCGGATTCGTTATTAATTTGAGCATTAAAAGTGATGGGAGTCAAAAAAACGTCTTTGAATTTGGGAGTGGCAGTAAACTTTTCCACAGAGATATGGGTGGCAGGATTTTCGGTTTGAGAGACGGAAAGAAGGATATGGGAGCCGATTTTTCCTGAAGTTCCGGAAAAAGAATTGTTAAGAGAGTTCGTTTCTGTTTGGGAGACAAAAAAGGTGTAGTAGTAGTCGCCGAGATTGGCGTTGGGAGAGATATTGATCTTAAGAATAATCTGACGGGTTGTTTTTGGAGCCAAAACAAAGGGGCTTTGTAGTCTGGTGTCGGTAACGGTTGAAAATTGAATATTTGGGTTTCCGGCGACATTGTCATAGCTGACGGAGCCGTCAAATCCGATTGGTTTCCAAGGGAGAACGGAAGCATCGACGGTAAGACTGGTATCGGAGTTGTTAGTGATGTTGTAAAGCTGAGTGATTACTCCTCCAGGGAGGGCAACAAATTCAGTTTGAGCTGGTTTTAAAGTAATATCAAACATTTTTAGTATTTTGGAACAGCAATAAAAGTAATCGAATTTTCGTATTTACCGGCGCCTTGAGTTCCGGGAATGTTAACTTTATAGGTGATGGTGGCAGTTCTGTTTCGAGCGGAGGCATTTTCAGACATAAAAATGTTTCCGGAAGTGGCAAAGGGCCGATAGCGGGTGCTGTCGGGAAAAAGGGTGGTGGTGCCAACACCGGAAGCGTTGTAGCCAAAGCCGTAGGCAGCAGAGGAATTCCAAATGTTTGAAGAGGAAGCAGTGCAGGGAGTGGCCGGATCACAGGAAGTATTTGGGATGGTGATACCGGAATTAATTTGGGCTAAAGGGTGGTTTTCTAAAACATAAATGTCGTAACCGTGGCCGGAAGGGGAGGAAACCGTAACAGTGTGGCTTTGGGTGGTGCCAACATTAGGAACAAGAGTGCCAAAGTTAACAGCCAGGCCGGGATTGTTGATTTGAAAAGAGAAATCAAATAAAAGGTCATAGATATACTGAAAACCCGATTTAATGATATAGCCGTCGTCAATACTGAATTTTCCCGGGGCAAATTGGCCAACGGTGTCGGTGAGCTGGTAGGTAGTTGAGGATTTTTTGCCGGAAGTCATATTAAAATTTCCCATATCAATAACGTAATTACTGGAAGAGAAATGTTGGGCATGGCTGGTAATTGGAAGAAGATAGAGACCGGAGATTAGAAATAAGATACTAGAGAGTAATTTGAGGTTCATTGTTGATATCTTTTGATAGTTTTTGTGAGGAATTGGATATGGAGTTTAGATCGCTTTTAATTTTAGTAAGTTCCTGTTTCTGGGAGGAGGTAAGAGGAGTGTCGGTGATGAGAGTGACAATGCTGTCGGTGGTGTTTTTGATAAAACCTTTGAATTTTAGGGAGTGCCAGAGAAGAATATTGGTTTCTTCCTCCGAGAGCTGTCGATCCAGGTTTTTCTTTTCCAAATATTCGCGACTGATAAACCAAGCAAGGGGATCAATAAGAAGCAGAGAAAGAAGGGGAATAAGGGAGGAAAGAGAGTTTAAGGATTGGGAAAGAAAAATAATAATAATCAGAGAATAGGCTAAAGTAAGAGAAGGAGAGAGTCGGAAAGCAGAAATAAATAAAAGAAAATAGATAAGAAAAAAGGCAGGAGAATTGAGGCCCCCGGTGGTGAAAACAATAAGGTTAACAATAAGGTTGATGAGGTTTAAATAAAGTGTTTTTTTATAAAGAGAGAATCCGAGGACGAGAATGGCCAGAAAAGCGATCAGCTGAGGAGTGAGATAGGTATATGGAGAAATGGAAAAAAGGTAGGCGAGGCTGGCGGAAATAAAAAAATAGAGAATAGTGAGCATTAATATTATGGTAGCATTTTTGTAGATGATGAAGAAATGGTTGGATCTGGTTTTAGTTTTGGGAATAATACTAATTTCAGTGGGGATAGGAATGGAAATAAAAGATCAAAAACAGATTCCTGAAGTGATAATAGAGAGAGGAGAGGTTAAGGGAGTGATACGGGCTCCGACAGGCACTTCGACAGGCTCAGTGTTTGTCGGTAGTGGCTTTGAGGTGGGGATAAATATTAATAAAGCGGGATTAGAGGAATTGGATAAGTTGCCGGGAATCGGCCCGGCAATAGCGGAAAGAATTATCGAGTACCGAAATAAAAATGGTGGTTTTATGAATGTAGCAGAGATTAAATTAGTAAGTGGTATAGGAGAAAAATTGTTTGAAAAAATTAAAGATAAGATCAGCATCTGAAGGGATGATAATTGCCGGATTGGTTTTAGCAATAGTGGGAGTGATATTGATGTATAAGGTTATAAATAAGGATGGTTTGATTGGGGTAATAAACCAGAGTTTGCCGCCACAGGAGGCCGGATTATTGGCCGGAATATTGTTTGGGGAAAAGGGCGGGTTTGAAAAAGATTTTTGGGCGGATCTAAAATCTTCAGGAGTGGTTCACATGGTGGTGGTCTCCGGAACAAATATTGTGCTTTTAAGCGGGATTTTGATTGAAAATTTGGCATGGCTTTTGGGCCGAAAAAAAACTATTGTAATGGTTTTGGTTTTAGTATGGGGATATGCGGGGATGGTAGGATGGGAACCACCGGTAATTAGGGCAGTTTTGCTGGTGTCAGTATATTATTGGGCACAACTTTTGGGAAGAAAGTTTGATATTTGGCGGAGTTTAGTTTTAGTGATGTTGATGATGTTGATTGCCGATTTTTCTATGATAAAAGGCATTAGTTTTTGGTTGTCGTTTCTGGCTTTTGTGGGAGTGATAACTAAGAGTACGTCATCACAGCGAAGCAATCCCAACGAGATCGCCACGGCCTTCGGCCTCGCGATGACGTTATTTGGTGATTTTATGACGACGGTGTGGGTGAGTTTATGGATTACGCCGGTGATGGCGATGACGTTTGGAAAAATCAGTTTGATATCGCCTTTGAGTAATATGTTGGTCTTGTTTTTGGTGGAAGCAATCTCGATTATCGGGGGGTTAGGGGTGGTTGTCGGATTGATTTGGCCGTTTTTAGGAAAAATATTGCTGACGTTGATTTTTCCTTTTTTGAAATATTTTATTTTAACAACGGAATGGATGGGAAATTGGAAATGGGCCAGTGTTGAGGTGAAATTTAATTGGTTGATATTGGCGGGGTGGTACCTGATTTTGCTTTATTTTCTTGTAAAAAATAAAGCAAAATAATTTATAATTTTAAATTTTAAACCCGCCTGCCCACCTCGGCGGGTAAACCGGCAGGCAGGTTTATAATCAAAAAACAAAATGAAATTCGGTCATAGAAGATCAATAAGATTAAAAGGATACGATTATTCGATGGGTGGGTATTATTTTGTAACGATATGTACATTGGGGCGAAAAATGATGTTTGGTGAAATTGTTGGATTTGGTGAGAATGTAGGGGCGCGGCGTGACGCGCCCTTTAACAACAAAACAGAAATGGTTTTGAATGAAAATGGGAAAATCGTTTTTGATGTTTGGAAAACATTACCAGAACATCATGATGTAATTTTGGATGAAATTTGTATTATGCCTAATCATGTGCATTTAATATTGGTTATTAAAAATAATAATCAGGGCGCGTTGGAAAATAATAATCAGGGCGCGTTGGAAAATAATAATCAGGGCGCGTTGGAAAATAATAATCAGGGCGCGTCACGCCGCGCCCCTACATTGGGATGGATGGTGGGGATGTTTAAAACAGAATGTACCAAACAGATTAATAAATTAAATAAAACACCGGGTGTTCAATTATTTCAACGAAATTATTATGAAAGAATTATCAGGAACGAAAAAAAATATTTTAAAATCAAAAATTATATTAAAATGAATCCGAAAATGTGGCCGGGGGATAGGAATAATTTAAATTTTAAATTAAAAATTGAAAATTAGAATATTATTGCTGATCAGTTTGGTATTACTAGGAGGAGGGTGGTGGTTTAGCCGATCTGACAAAAATTTTAGGATGATATTTTGTGACGTAGGACAGGGAGATGCAGCTTTGATAATTTCAGGTAATTTTCAAATGATGATTGATGCGGGTCCGGAAAACAGGAAGGTTTTGAGTTGTTTAGAGGATAATCTGCCGTTTAATGACAGTTTATTAGAATTAGTGTTAATAACTCATTGGGATACTGACCACGCCGGGGGATTAAGGGATATCTTAAAATATTATAAGATTGAAAAGCTATTTTCCGGAGTTAAGCCGAGTACTGATTTTGAACAAATTAGTTATACAGGTAATTTAGATGAAGGTGATATTGTAAAGTATGGATTGATGAATTTTGAAATACTTTCTGTTCGGGGAATAGAGGGAAAAGGGATGGATGCAGAAAATGGTAATTCGATGGCGGGAGTATTAAGTTATAAGGATTATAAATTTTTAATGATGGGGGATGTGCCAAAAGAAGTAGAACAGAGATTGGTGTGGAGAAACTTAGTCGAAAGTCTAAAAGTCAAAAGTCTTAAAGTCATCTTGAAAGTTAGTCACCATGGGTCGGAGACGGGGACAAGCGAAGAACTATTGGATGCAGTAAAACCTCATACGGCGGTTATCAGTGTGGGCAAGGGAAACATGTTTGGGCATCCGACGCAGGCAGTATTAGAAAGATTGACAAAAAGAGGAATACGAATTTTAAGAACAGATGAAACAGGGGAGATAGAATTTTTGCTGGACTAATTTTTGCCGTTAACTTCGGAAAAGACAGTAGCGGAGGTTTGTTTTATGAAGGCAGAGAGTTTATTAAAGTCATTGCCCCGAGTCATAACACAGAGAAGATATTGTTTTTGGGGTAAGTGAACAACACCGCAGTCGTGAAGCTGTTTTTCTTTGGTGTCGATAAAGAATCTTTCTCCAAATTTATGGGAAGTTTCGATGTTTCGCGGAATTCCGGCGGCAAGGCCTTTTTTGAAGGTTGACTGGATTAAAAGTTTCATGGCTTTTTCAGACATTTCACTGTTGAGGTAAGAAGAGTTGTAGAGGACCCGGAAAAAAGAGGCGTAGTCTTTAACTGAAAGAATATTGCCGGCCGGATCGTTATCCTGTTTTTCTTTAATGTTGATCCCCATATCATTGTAAACCTGGAAGATAAAACCATTATCAATATTTTTTAAAAGAAGATTGTAGGAAAGATTGTCCGAATAGGTGATCATAATGTTGATAAGTTCGTCGACGGTATATTCCTTGTTGGGTGTTAGAGTAATTTCCGGAATGATGTTTTGAGTGATATTAGCTTCATCCTCTTCGGTATTGATAACTTTTTGTTGAAGAATTTCCGGTTTAGTTTCAGCCAGCTTGTAATAAGCGATCATTAAAGGAACTTTTATGAGGCTAGCAGGGGAGAAGTTGTCTTTTTCATTAATACCAAACCAAGGGCCGTTATTTAGATCACGAAAATAGACGGAGGCATAGGTAATATTAGTTGATTCGATTTCTTTTGTGATATTATCTTTGATTTCGTCACGAAGATGATTGAGGTTGGTGAGATTGCTGAAATTGGCGGAGTCGCATTCCAAAAGAGGGTTGATGTATTTATAATTGCCACGAAGACGGATTTCTTTGGAGTCGGAATATTTACTTGCCGGAGGGGAGACAATGAACCCAAGAGTGAAGGAGATTAGAACTAAAATTAGTTTTAGATAGTGTTGATGGATAAAATTCTTCACAAGATTTACTATATTATATAGTAAAATTGGACATGGCCAAGATTGAGATTGGAAAAAATGGCGCGGTTGTTTTATCCGGAGGGCAGAAGGATATGGTCATTGAGAGAAGGAAAAAAGGAAAAGGTTTGAAAGTTAGCAGAAATTTTGCAGAATTGCCCGATGGACGGGTATCGTTGGGATCAATATTGGATGAGGGACAAAAGGATGAGGAAGGGTATCAGGACAAGATGGGAATAGCCTGATTTTGTGCTAGAATAAGCCATGAATTTTGCTGAAATAGAGTCGAAATGGATGAAATTTTGGGAAGAGAATGCTGGTTTATATAGGGCGAGATTGCCGCGTCGCGATGCTCCTCGCAATGACGAGAAAGGGAAGAAATATATTTTAGTAGAGTTTCCGTATCCGAGTGGAAGCGGATTACACGTAGGTCATGCGTTTAGTTTTACGGCGGCGGATATTTATGCTCGGTTTAAAAGAATGCAGGGATACAATGTAATGTTTCCTATGGGTTGGGATGCTTTTGGATTGCCGACAGAGAACTATGCGATCAAGATGAAGAGGAAGCCACAGGAGGTGACCAAGGAGAATACGGATATGTTCAGATCACAGATGAAGAAGCTGGCGTTTTCGTTTGACTGGGAAAGGGAAGTTAATACAACTGATCCGGCTTATTACAAATGGACACAGTGGATTTTTATACAATTGTTTAAGAAAGGACTGGCTTATAAAAAGGAAATGCCTATAAATTGGTGTCCGAGCTGCAAAATAGGGCTGGCTAATGAGGAGGTCGTCGATAGTAAATGTGAACGATGCGGGGCAGAAGTGAGCCGGAGAAATATTTCTCAGTGGGTGGTAAAGATTACTGATTATGCCGAAAGATTGCTTGATGGGCTAAAAGATACCGATTTTATTGACAAGGTAAAAACGGCGCAGGTAAATTGGATTGGAAAGTCAGAAGGGGCAAAGATTCGTTTCGTCATTGCGAGGAATGAAATGACGAAGCAATCCCGTGGGGGATCGCCACGTCGCGATGCTCCTCGCGATGACATTGATTATTTAGAAGTGTTTACCACCAGACCGGATACGATATACGGAGCGACGTTTATGGTGGTGGCTCCGGAACATGCCCTTGTACAAAACGTCATTGCGAGGAATGAAATGACGAAGCAATCCCGTGGGGGATCGCCACGTCGCGATGCTCCTCGCGATGACGTTGATGATGTAAAAAATTATGTACTTAATGCCCGGAAGAAGAGTGATATGGAGAGAACGGAGGTTAATAGGGAGAAAACGGGCGTGTTTTCGGGGCTTTATGCAATTAATCCGGCAACGGGGAAAGAAATTCCGATTTGGGTATCGGATTTTGTACTGGCCGGGTATGGAACCGGGGCGATTATGTCGGTGCCGGCGCATGATGAAAGAGACATGGCTTTTGCTAAGAAATATGGGTTGCCAGTGATAAAAGTAGTTGATGATGACGATAAAATGATTAATTCTGATATGTTGAATGGTTTAGTTTCGGGTAAGGCGTTTGAAAAAATGATTAAATGGTTGAAGGAAAAGGGAATCGGAGAAAGAACTAATAGTTATCACCTAAGAGATTGGATATTTTCGAGGCAACATTATTGGGGGGAGCCGATTCCGATGATTTGGTGTGAGAATTGTGCAAAAAATCAGTCTGAAAGTCAAAAGTCTAAAGTCTTAAAGTCTCCCTTGTCTCGGCCAGAGGCTGATCCGCCTTTGGCGGAAAAGGGAGATTTAGAGGGATTAAATTTTGGTTGGTTTCCGGTGCCGGAGGATCAATTGCCAATTAAGTTGCCGGAGGTAGAAGCCTATGAACCAACCGAAGACGGGATGAGCCCGTTGTCTAAGATTGAAAGTTTTGTAAAGTGTAAATGTCCGGTATGCGGAGGCGAAGCTAAAAGAGAGACAGATACAATGCCTAATTGGGCAGGGTCCGATTGGTATTATCTTGCTTACTTGATGAGTCTAAAGTCTCAAAGTCTTAAAGTCGAAAGTAATAACAAAAATATATTTTTGGAAAACTATGACAAACTTAAAGAATGGATGCCGGTAGATGTTTATATAGGCGGGGATGAGCACAACACTCTGCATTTACTATATTCCAGGTTTATATATCAGTTTTTGTGGGATCTAGGAATGGTGCCGAAAGAATATCCGGAACCATATATTAAAAGAGTGTCGCATGGAGTGATATTGGGACCTGACGGTCAGCGGATGAGTAAATCGAAAGGGAATATTATTGTGCCGGAAAAAGTGTCGGAAGTTTATGGAGTAGATGTAGTCAGATGTTATTTGATGTTTATGGGACCGTTTGATGCAGTGATGGCGTGGAATGAAAAGACTTTGATGGGAGTAAAACGATTTTTGGATAGATTTAGTAAGTTTGTCGCAGATTGCCACGGCCCTTCGGGCCTCGCAATGACGGACGTGTTTGCTAGCAAAGATGAAGTTAAAGTGATAGTTAATAAAATGATTAAAGGAGTGACTGACGATCTCAACGATTTTGGCTATAATACGGCAATTGCGAAGATGATGGAAGGTACAAATCAATTACGAATTAATAATTATCAATTAACAATTGGGGATATAAAGATCTTAATTAAATTAATTGCGCCGTTTGCACCGTATTTGAGTGAAGAACTTTGGGCCTCCTGCGCCAAGGCTTCGGAAGGCCAGGATCCAGTTTCGGTCCATATTTCTGATTGGCCGGTGGCAGAAGAGAAGTTTTTAGTCGAGAAGACGATTACGATAGCAATAGCTATTAATGGAAAAGTTAGGGATCAATTATTAATTACGAATTACGAATTACGAATTAAAGAAGATATAATTGCGGAAGCAAAGAAATTGGAAAAGATTAAGAAATGGATTGAAGGAAAGAAAATTGTTAAAGAAATATATGTGCCCGGAAAGATGGTTAACCTGGTGGTAACCGAATGAAACAATATACATTAGATAATGGAATTAGAGTTTTATTAGTGCCTTTGGTGGGATTGAAATCGGTAACCGTTGAAGTATTTATTAAAATCGGTGCGAAGTATGAGAAGCCCGGAGAATACGGGATGAGCCATTTTCTGGAGCATATGGCATTTAAAGGAACCGGTAAAAGGCCAACCGCCAGGGCGATAGTTAATGAAATTGACAGTAAAGGAGCGGCCTATAACGCCGGAACCGGCCATGAATATACTTCGTATTATGTAAAGACAGTGAAAGAAAATGTACCTTGGGCGTTGGAAATGCTGGCGGACATCTTGTTTAACTCAAAGTTTGACGAAGTAGAGGTAAATAAAGAGAAGGGGGTAGTTATTGAAGAGATAAGGATGTACAAGGATAATCCGATAATGGGAATGCCGGGGGAGTTTGTAAAGTTTCTTTATGGCGGATCGAAAATAGGTTGCTGGAATATTGCCGGTGAAGAAAAGGATGTAGCTACTATTAATAGAGATACTTTGATGGGTTACAGAAGAAAGTATTTGAAACCGAATGATATGTTGATTGTGGTTGCCGGAGATGTTGATTTGGGCAGTAATAGTATTGTTGATCAATATTTTTCTTCTTTTGTAAATAGATCAGGAGAGGTCCTACCAAGAGTACAAATGGAATTAAATAATTTAAAGTGTATCAAAAGGAAACAAGAGACGGAGCAGGGCCATTTTTGTGTGGGAGTGCCGACTATTTCATGGAAAGACGACAGAAGATACGCCTTGAAATTATTAGAAATAATCCTTGGAGGGTACAGCTCATCAAAGCTGCAACAGAAGATCAGAGAGGATGAAGGGCTGGCCTATTATATTCATTCAATAAGCGATAATTTTGAAGAGGGCGGGTATATGGCTTTTCAGGCAGGGGTAAAGCTGGACGTGCTTGAGAAGGCAATCGAGATGACAATTGAAGAGATGGTGTCGGTTCGTCAAGGAATTGATGGAGATGATCTTTTAAGAGCAAAGGACTATTTAACCGGAAGAATAAAATTATTGATGGACCAAAGCGACTTCTGGTCCGATTATTGGGGACAGAAGATATTGTTGGAAGAGAAAATAGTAAATCCGGAAGAGGAATTAGTAAGGTACCGGGCAGTGAAAATAGAAGAGGTATTTAAATTGGCTGATGAATTTTTAATTAAAGAGAAGATAAGAACAATATCCGTATCTGGAAATACTAACAGGCGGTTGTCATAATGTAGTGATTTAGCAAAGAATAAATTGATTGCCAGAGGGTTTTTATATATTAATTATGCCTATTTTAACGAAAATAGTAGATTTAGACGATATTGTTGTTTTAGGAACTTATCAATGAGGGTGATTGTCATATTGTGGATGATAGAAAAAGTTACAAAGTATATCAATTAATAACATAGAAAAATTATTGATAAGGGAAGACGGACTGCGTGAAAAGAATACGAAAAAACCCTAAATAAGAAGGATAAAAAGTGTTTTATAGCTTCGGTGCGGAGATAATGATTCTTTTAAGTTTTAAATGATGTAGAAAGGTAGAAGAAATATTTATATCTGATTAAGGAAAAATATTTTTATTGCGCGACAAAAATTTTTGGAGAAATATGCGGAGAAAATGCAGCTATGTGCGGAGATTTAAAAAATTTAGGAATAAAATATGCGGTAAAAGATGATTTTTTGTGTCCCCACCGAGAATCGAACTCGGATCAGCTGCTTAGGAGGCGGCCATTCTATCCATTGAACTATAGGGACAAGATGG
>Ga0247842_10005262_pt1 | contig 15469 bp, 8 predicted proteins | sample LaCruzMarch2015__3_FD_192411 | JGI IMG/M metagenome (GOLD analysis project Ga0247842, IMG submission 192411) | Freshwater microbial communities from meromictic Lake La Cruz, Castile-La Mancha, Spain - LaCruzMarch2015_19m | ecosystem: Environmental > Aquatic > Freshwater > Lake | place: Spain...
ATCCTGGTTGCGGCGCTTCTTCTCGCGAATGAACATGACACCCCATTCTACTGCGAGAACGACAGACAGAGAAGGGGACATGCGTCACTAACGTGGCACCACAACGGCACCGGAAACGAGCCTTGAGTAAGCGAAAACCCAGGCCCCTTGGCATCGTGATCCGGAAAACCTCAGAAATCTGTCAAAGTCGAGTTAGAACTCTGCCGTCGCAATCAGTGGACGAGATTGCAGTTGCCGGCTCGAGCCCAGGAGGCACGATAAGGCCCTAATCCACATGCACGCCGGCCAAGGCTGGCCTAGTTCTTGCCGAACACGTCAACGACCTGGCGCAGATAGTCATTCCCGCTCTCGACGGTCGGCTCCAAGATCCATCCCTCGTGGAACTCATTCCACGCGCCAGCCACAAGCATCTTCGCTTTGCCACTGACGTACTGCGCTGCACACTGCAGCAGAGTCCTGTAGGCTGTTGGCGACGCAGATGGCCGCTTGCACAGCCAGTTGTCGTAGCCCAGCTCGTATGGGAGTGAGTTGTCAAAGCCATTCAGCGCGGGCGGAATGAGATCGACTCCAAGCCGTGTGCACAGGCGTTGGTAGTACTGGTATCGGGTACAGAGACCTGAGACCATGACGGAGTAGGGGGAGAGTACTACTGGAATCCCGCCGGTTGCCGGCGGGAAAGACCAGCCTGGACCGGCGTCCAGGACGCAGTACGCGGTAATGGCATCGAAGAGCGCGACTCCTTCGTCGGCCCCTCCTGTTGTCATCATGTCACCGATGAGGTAGAGCTCGAATCCGTGCTCGCGAGCGGTGGCTCGCACTTCTGTTACGAGCTTCGTGAGTGCCGCGAGCCCGGCTACCTCCCGATAAATGAAGGCGTGGTAGATCATCAGGGCCGGCTTCCCGTCCACGCGTGTGTAGCTTGGGTGGCTAAGGTAGTGGTCGCAGTAGTAGGCGACGGTCTCTCTCACGAGGTCGTCGAGCTTGATCATCGCGTTGAGCCCTGGGTTATTCCACCATGGCTCCGAGTTGAACATCATGAAGAAACCGATTCTGTCGATGTACTTGGATCGGAGAAGGCCGTCCTCGAAGTTCTTCTCTGGTCCGTTTTCGCTGGCTGGCCAGCTGTTCCCGACAATGAAGCAGTTGATGCCATTCTCCAATGCCATCTTGATGTGCCAGTCCGCGGCTGTCGGGTCGGCGCAGTCGTAGTTTCCGAGCAGGGAGTGAGACGTGGGACTGCCCATGGTGAAGTCGATGCTTCGGTCTCCGATGTTCGCATCGGCGAAAGCCGCCCAGTAGTTCTGGCGCCCCCACATCGGTATGTAGTAGACCGCGGTTGTAAGACCCTCCTGAATCTGAGTCGGAACGGGCTCAGGGCATTCCGCGAGCGCATACAGGTGGATGAGCTCGACGTCTTGTAGCCCTCGAGTGTCGCGCACCGTCATCTCGAAGACGAAGTCCCCGTTGTCGGGCAGGACCACGGTTGGAGTTCGTGTCTCTGAGTCACGGATCTCGGCGTCCGCAAATCCCTGGACCTGCCGCAGGCCAAACGTAAGTTGATCACTGTCGGGATCGTGGGTTCCCGAGGCGTCAACTGCTATCGGCTCTCCGGGGCGAACGGTTCCCGCTGGGTAGTCGAGAACTGCAATTGGCGCGCGGTTGTTCCCTGAAGCGATTCCTCTGAGGTCTGCCCCAGGACCCAGGTCGAGCGCGAGTGCGATTGCCTGGTAGTCGTCTTCCGAGAGTGGGCCGGCAACAAGGTCGGGGTTCGAGAGGTCAACGGAAGTGCCGCGAAACCATTGAACCGGACTGGGCCACGGGAGCTGCCCATCTCCTTTTAGCAGGAGCCACATGAGAGCATGCTCGATCTCGTTCTCTAGGACCGATGTGTCGGATGTCGTGTAGTTGCGCACATGCAGCTTGGCGAAGGTGGGAGCTCCGCTCCGACTCCGGTCGAACTCATTGAACTGCGCCCAGGTGAGCGGAATGATGTAGTCCACGGCGATTCCATTTGCAGGGCTGCTTGCCACCTCCGCGAAGACATCCATCCGCTTGCCACCCACGACTGCCAGGCGATCCTCAAACCGCGCAATGACTCGTCGGACGACGTTACGGTAGGCGATGGTCGCGCCGGCGTGGGAGAAACTGAACTCCGGCACGTAGATTGGTATTGGTAGCGTTTGCCAGAGCTCGAGGATTGAGTCCGCGCCAGACTCCTCGATGCCCACATAGCGCACGAGGCGATCTGCAGTGCTGCCGTACTGAGGTTCTGCTACTGTTGGTCCCTCCGAACTGACCGAAACACTTGAGTCCGCAGCCTCGTTGGGGCAAACCGGTACAAGGCACGCAATCGCGATGAACAGAATCCAAAGCAGCCTTCTCATCCCTCGGCCCTCCGGAAGAGAATCATAGACGAGCCGTGAAGGCGGGTGAAGCTCCTGACCGAGGAGTACTCTCTCCGACCCCAAGGGAAGCTGGTAGAAAGCGGATCCTGTTGGCTGGCTAGACTTCTGCGGCCGGGGTTGCCGCGATCGTTGACGTCCCTGGAATCCGTAGTGCACGCCCGGAATGCCTCAGGCAGGATGGTTTGCCAGAAGTCTTCAGGGCCATGAGTGTGGCTTGAACTGGCTGCGGTATGTCGCCATCATCGATGTCAGTATGTCGCGAAACCGGGTGCTGCTGCTCTTGGCCATTGGTGGTGCGTTAGCGCTCTACTTCCCCATCAATCGACTCGCGAGTGGTGGTCTGGACCTCCGACTTCACATCGATGACGCCATCCCGTTCTGGGCGCCTTCGGTGATTCCGTATCTCGTGGGGGCTGCGTTCTTCGCCATCGTGCCCGTATGGGCAGCGCTGGCAACAAGGCCCGGGCAGTTCGAGCGCTACGCACTCGCCTTCCTGCTCGTCACCGCAGTCAGCTATGTGATCTACATCACATTCCCGACATATGTCACACGCCCCGCCATTGTAGAAGGCGGGATCTTTGCCAAGCTTGTGGCTCTCCTCTACTCCACCGACCGGGCGTACAATGCCGCCCCAAGTGGACACACCTTCTACACTGTGCTTGAGTATCTCTTCGTGTGCAGATGGCTCCCTCGTGGCAAGTGGATCTGGGCATTGGCAGCCGTGGCGATCGTCGCCTCCACCCTGCTGACAAAGCAGCATAACGTGCTGGATGTTGCAGCAGGGCTCATAGTTGCTCTAGGGAGTTACGCGGCTGTTCAGTTCCTTCCCGCAAGGAAGGAGCGATCCGCGTAGACGGTTCGTGCTGGCACCACTATAGGGTCCGTCCCATCTTCAGGTAGTCCACACGCTTCCTGAAGCCGAGATTCTCAACATCCCGATCTACAGAGCACATCCAATGCGGGATCGCGAGCTTCACGCCGCGCCCCGGGCATCGGGCAGCAATGACTGAGACGGCCTCCCGAAGTAGGAAAGGAGCTGTCGCGAGATGCTCTGGGCTGACGAGGAGTTCAATGGCGATTGGACCTGGGGCAGCTACTGGCGAGGCAAGGCGAGCTGCCGCGACGGGGACATTGCTCGCAGTATGTCTGACAATGAAGGCCCTATGAATCGCGCACTTCCCAGCAAACGAGAAGGCTAGCGCGCACGTGCGGAAGACCGCTGCGCGGCGTGAAGCAGTCTCGCTGACCGGCTCAAAAACGGTGTATGCGCCTGGTTGCGTTAAGACACGGAGGGCATGTTCTGCCCTCCATCGAATGGCGCTTGGATGCTGCACCTTGTAGCCACTGGGTACGCGGCTGGGCGGCGGTGCAGTGCATTCCATGAGCCGGTAGGCGGCCAAGCCGCCGTAGGGGGCGAATCCGAGACTGGAGTAGATCCTCTGCGCGCTGGTATTGCCGTCAATGACACGGAGCGTTACTGACTTGCCGCCTAGTGTGCCTATCTTCTCAAGCACACGCGTCACAAGCTCGCGACCAATGCCCTGGTTGCGGAATAACGGTAGCACACCAATGGACTCTAGTATCCAGCACTTGCTCCAAAGAACGCGCCTTGCGATGGCGAACCCGCAGATTGCTTCACCCTCATGGCAGATGACGCCCTGGATGGACCTGCGGAATCCTGGGGAGAGCATCCGGAGCAGCTTCACCGCTGGCGCGAAGCGCTGAACTCGGGCGAGCAGGGTCTCCAATTCCGCCTGCTCGTCAGGCGGCAGGCGCCATTGAGGCTCATCCGGGTAGGCGAAGGCTTCGCGGAGGCAAGCTGTAAGCCGGCTCATGTCCTCTGGGAGCCTCATTGGTCGAAATGTGTGGTCCGTTCTCACCGACCAGCACCTCCTTTGAACCGCTTCCTGAGCATCATGATGCGTGCGGAGAGCCTCTGGAAGCCCGGGTCACGCTGTGGTCGCTGGTCCGACTCCCCGGTTTGAAGACCCGAACGCTGAAGTAGCGTCCGAAAAGCGCGATCGCCAGGACACCCGTCACGAGCGTGGCGACACCGTGGACCAGCGTAAGCCCAATCATGAGCGCGCCAATGAAGCAGGTCAGGCCGATGCGATAGCTCAGGAGCGAATGCCGATACATCCTGCGTAACTCACTTCCTCCCACGGACGGAGCAACGCATGTTGTCAACTCCTCCAGACAGAAGAGGAGCGCGATGGTCGCCACCGCACCGCTGCAGAGAAACAGAATGATCAGGACCCTCTCTGCCGAGGTTGCCGCAGCGGTCCGCCCAAAGAGAAGCGGAATGGCAACCATCACCATCCCGACCGCAGCGCCGGCCAACGCGCCATAGGCTCCAAGCTGGTGCGCAATGCTCTCGCGGATGTCCCTGTCGCTATGCGAAGCATCCTCGTTGGCAATCAGACAAACCCTGTACCCCCGAAGCAGCTTGATCAGCACGAAAAGGCCTGCTGCAACTCCGAAGAGCGCCATTGCGCCAACCCCAATCCATTGCTCCCACGCAAGCACGGTTCCCCCCTTCGAGGCGCCGCCCAACCGCGCCACATCCGGGCTTGACTGTACCTCACCTCGTAACCGACTGCGGACTCCCACGGTACGATGGATCATCAGCCAACTACGAGCAACGGGCAGAGACAAGGATTCACTCGTGCCCCGCCTGGAGTTGGAGTCCTGCTCAGCCAGGAAGCCGTGCAGCGACCGCCGGCCGACTACGCTCCTACAGCGGCCCGCCCAGGTAGAAGTGGTCATACCACGTTTGGTGGTCCAGTTCGTCGAAGAACATCTCGAGCACCTGGAGCTTCACGACTTTACTGAGGTCAAATGCTCCGTTCCCACGACCTGCCCAGGGAGGATTCACCAGCTGGTCGAGCATCACGGAGTACGGCATCCACTCGTTCTCGCGAGGGTACTGGATGCTGAGCTGAGCTATGAATTGGTCCCCATCCTGGTCGAAGACTGACACGATGAGCCAGGTGGGGTTCCCATCGTTTCGCATCTGGAAGTTCAGCGTTCTGAAGGGCCGCCAGTCTTGGGACCTCTGAAAGCGGAACTCAAGAACAGAATGAGCGAAGTCGCCTGCTTTGTTGTGGCTCTCGAAGCTGAGCTTCAGCGAGTACTGCCCGGAGAACGGAAGCGATCGGTCACGCTGCGTGCTGGCTACTCCGAAGTTCCCCCACGCAGTGTACTGGCCCGTTGTGGTCTCGAAGTCCTCAAGTGCAGAGAGTAGCGCGGGCGCCGGTGCAATGTTCTCGAAGCAATATGCCCTCGTATCCGGGAACACGACGTTGAAGTACTCGCCCAAGACTTGCTCCGCCGGGTGACCAAAGGGGGTGCACGGAGAAGGGTAGTGGGGGGAAAGTGAGTCGTCCCAGATCGAAATGCCCATGAGTAGTGACGGATTCCCTCTCATCACCTCGAACACCGCGGTGTACGCTCGGCTTTGATAGGCACCTGAGTCCGCTTCATTCGAGAAGAAGAGCACGAAGAAGCCGGGCTTGTTGAACTCGTACATCGGGGGGAGGAGTTCGGAGTAGTACTGGACCATGAACGCTTTCTTGAGCTCTTCTGTCGGGTAGCCCTGGAGGTTGTCGATCGTCTCGGGGCCAATGCTGATGCACATTAGATCCAAGTAGGGCCACAGGGGGCTGGAGTACGTCATCGATTGACTCCCGCGGGGACTGTCGAAGAGGATCCCCGAGTAGACACTCCTGACAGCGTCGATCACCGCGACGGACTGAGCGCTCGCGGTGAAGGTCGGGTTCTCCATCTCTAGCCCGATGCTCTCGACGGCAAGCGCCTGCGCGATAGCCGCGTACGCGGTCTTGATGCCCAGCAGATACTCCAGGTAGAGGTCGAGGTCGGACGGCGTCAGTGCGGTGCAGTCAAGCTTCTCGCCTAGGAAAGACTGAAACTTCCAGGCAACTCTGATCCCGTTTCCGTGCAGCCAATCGGTCAGCCAGATGAGATCCCGAATGGGGAGCGTCTCCGTCCAGGTGGGAGGGACGATGTTCTTGTACCTCGGGAGCGTGACGTTGGAGTCTTCTTGCGCCAAGAAGAACACGATGTTGACGACTGCGAAATTGGCTCCGGCAGCTGACCACGCCCGGATCTTGTCCAGTACGGATTGCCTCCCGTTCTCGGTATCGAACACAGCCGCATCGGTACCGTAGACCTCAATGCCTTTTATCACGTCCCCAACGGGGTCTTCTGGCGTTGGCAGTTTCAATCCGATGCCCGTTCTCTGCGCCAAGTCTGGCACCACAGCCAGGACGTTGGTCGTGTACACCGTCTGCTGAGCGCCGTCGCCGCTTCGCAGCTGGACGTAGGGAACGTATACGTTCGCAGCCGTGTACGAATGGGCGATGACGACCTTGGACTCGGTGGTCTGTATGGCGGTTTCCCTGACGTTGTCGTTATCCATCTCGGGCACGACAGTGAACGGCCCCTCCAAGTCACCCAGATCCAGTGTCCAGTAGACCGTCTGGCCGGGCTGGGTGCGTCGGGTGCTGGGATAGAGCTTGATCTTTGTCGTGAGTTCCTGCGGGCCGTCGCCGATTTGAACCACACTGTCGATTGTGACGTCAGGATCAACAGCGAAACTCGATGTCCCGAGCGCGACAGTTCCCGCGGTCGTCCCACTGAGCCATCGAAGCGCATTCATGAAGAAGGTCCGGTTTGCACTCCAGATGTTGTCATGGAACGCGTTGTCAGCGACGAGGATGACTCGACCTTTGCCCGCCTCCAGTGCTACTGCAACCGGCAGCGGACCAGACGGTTCATCGGTGTCCGTTCTCTGATTGCCGTTGCTGTCCTGCCAGGTGTCCGCCTTGCTCTTGAGGAGAACGACGGAGTCCATCGTCTCGACAATCGAACAACCCCAGTTCATCTGGAAGCCGTCGGAGCCCTGCACGATGAAGTGATCGGACTGGACAACTTCGACTTGGAAGCTTCCAGCGTCCCAGTCACCGTTTCGGGACAGGAGTGCACCCGAACGGAACTGAACGCCGAACAACTCGGCGATCTGGTTGCTTCCGCTGGTGGGCGATGGATTGAGATCCTGCAGAACAAGCAGCCCTCCGCCGTTCTCAACAAACAACTTGAGGGCGTCTAGTTCCTCTCGCTGAAAGGCTGCGCGCGGGGCAGATATGATCACCACTGCGAAGCCGGATAAGAAGGCAGAGTCAAACTGCGTGAGTCCTCTTTCGAGGCTGTAGCCACTCGAGACGGTCTCTGCCAGCGCTCCGAAGTAGTAGAACTCGGGGTGTGCGCGGTCGATCTCACGCGCCCGCGACTCCGAGATCGTGTTGATCTCATCGTGGGCCTCGTCGAAGAGGACATGTGGGCGGTCGCCTTCAGCGAACGTGACGCACTGGGCAAAGAAGACAAGAACGAGCAAGCTCCCGAGTTCGCGCCACCGTCTCATGCGGCCAGCCTCCTTGTGGGAGAGGATAGAGCCAGACGTCGGGTACGTGAAGCCACTCCACCGATCTAGCGAAACCCGACGAGAGTAGCGAGAGAGGAAACGTAGACAGGAAGAGCGTTGGAGTGCGCTACTTGGGAGTGGAGGACGATCTTGGAACTCTGGCGCCAGAGTCGATCGAAGGGATCCAGCGACGTTGAGTCCGTGGCGGGGGGAGCTAGCTCGTGTGCCTATCGCCATCTTCTCCGGCTCTCCGTATTGGACGAGCGTCGAACCGTCAATGAGCTCGACCCCGAGACTGTGGAGGCGTTGCCTCTCTAGCCGTCGAGAGCCAGCGGCACCGAACGCACAGCCCCCTATGGCAACGCTCCCTGCACGCTCAAATAGAAGTCGTCAAACCAGAGCGTCTGGGCACCCTGCTCTGCATAGAAGAGGCCGACGCACCAGCTATCCACGTGACGCCAGTCCATCACGCCGTTGCCGCCCGTGTGCCACGAAGGTTCCGCGAAGAGGGCAAAGGGGATGGACACGAAGTGCCATCCGTCGGTCTCCAGAAGCAGCTCCGCGAGATGCGGCAGGGTGTCTACTCTCGTCAAGAAGCGGTCGCCATCAGCATCGTAGAAGCCAACTTCTAGCCCCCAGTTCTCGGCGGATGACTTCAGCCAGAAATTGAACGAGGCGAATCGCGACCAATCCTGGCGGCTGGCGAGCACCCTTCGGAGGAATCCGTGCCTGTAGTCCGCTGTGCTAGTTGGCCTGTAGTCAACGCGGAGGCAACTGCCTCCGCGGACAGGGTCCTCGACAGCTGCTGGCTCCACCGATGATCCGAGCTGTGAGATCTCCCACTTGCCGGGGCCGTGTTCGAAGTCCTCTAGGCTGAGGCTGACCGCAGGCGGCTCCATAGCTCTGTCCAAGAAGCGTAGAGAAAACTCGTCCGACAGCGCGGTCCCGAAATAGTCGGCCAGAATTCCTTCGGTAGAGCGGCCGCGCATGCAGTTTGGCTCGACCTGAGGGTCCGAGAGATTCCACACCCACCACCCGCTGCCGACTACAGGTGCTGCTGACCTCTGAAGCTGCACGAATGCTTCGAGATACGCCGTGTATCGTCTCTCTGCGACGATTGTGGTCTCTTCGCGAATGTTGACGCCTGTCTCGAGGACCATGCCGGGTTTGCCGAAGTACTCGAGCACGGGCCGTACTTCGTTCATGTAGTGCCAGATGTACGCATCGGTGAGCTGATCTACTGCGGCACTGTCTGACGTCTCGTGCGTGTCGTAGTAGTAGTCGCTCCACGCCAGGAAGTCCAAGTCCGCCGCAAACGGACAGCCGTAGATCGTCGCGACATTGTAGGCTCCATCAGACAGAAGACCGTGATAGATGCTTCGGATCCTCGGTATGAGTTCCTTCACCCGAGGCTCGAGTGTGAATGCGTTGTTCTCTGCATCCAGAAAGAAGACCTCAATCCCCAGGCTCTGGCAGAGCTCCGCGTAGAGGAGCTTGATCTGTGTCTGCTGTTCCATGTATAGGTCAATCGATGAGGGGGCGTACGTCTCACGGCCAATCGCGGAGCTGCACTTGCGCCAGAGGAAGTAGCGGATGGCTACTCGCATGCCTCGCTCGTGACTCCAGTCCGACAGCTTAGTAAGAGCATCGACTGAGAGTGTGCTAACCCAGGAGCAGCAGGCGTCACGCCATCCGGCGGCGCCATACACCGGCTCATGCATGGCGTCTGTGGGCTGGTCGAACACCCATCCAATATTGTAGATCATCATGTTGACACCGAGGCCAGCGATGCGATCCAACTCCTCCTGAATGAATCGCTCCCCTACGGAGTCGCCGAACAGCATGTAGTCAAAACCGTAGACGTGCATTGCCTTGAGATAGTCTCCGACGCTGCCATCTGCTCTGGGGAGATCGACGCCGACACCCTGGCGGGCAGCAAGTACAGGAATCACTCCAAGTACACTGCAGCTGTGGATCTCAACGCCGTCGCCCGCCGCATCGTAGACTGACAAGCAAGGAACATAGATGCCCGCCGTGTCGTACGTGTGTGGGATAACAAGCAGCGGCTCGTCTGTGCGGATGGTCGCCTCCCTCTGCCCGTCGTTGTCCAGCTCTGGGATGATGGTGAACGGCCCTTCGAGGCTGCCAAGGTCGAGCGTCCAGTAGATGGTTTCCCCGGGCAGAATGCGCCGGGTATTCGGGTAGAACTGGATCTCAGTCGATCGGGCCTGCGGAGCATCGCCGACCTGTACGACGCTGTCACGCGTGACATCCTGATCCACGGTGAAGGCATAGGTGGTCCCGGGCTCACTTCCCGTGGCCAGGGGAACCAGCCATCGAAGCGCATTGAGGAAGAGAGTCCCGTTCTGGTTCCAGAGGTCGTTGTGGAAGGAGTTGTCGGCGATAAGGACGACCCTCCCCTGGGCAGCAGTCATGGCAACCGCGACAGGCAGGGGGCCACTGGGCTCAGCCACATCTGCTCTCTGGTCCCCGTTGGAGTCCTGCCAGGTGTCTACCTTGCTCGCGAGCAAGACATCGCAGTCGGCAGTCTCAACAATCGAACATCCCCAATTCATCTGGAAGCTGGTGCAGCCCAGCGTGACCGCGTGCCAGGAATCAACCACGTCTGCCTGAAAGCTTCCGGCGTCCCAGTCTCCGTTGCGTGACAGGAGCGGGCCAGAACGGAAGCTGACGCCGAACAACTCCGCGATCTGATTGCTCCCCGTCGTGGGCGATGGGCCAGAGTTCTGCAGGAGGAGAAGGCCCCCGCCACTCTCGACGAAAGCCTTCAAGGCATCTAGCTCCTGCTGCTGATATGCGGCGCGCGGGGTTGATATGACTACCACGTCGAAGCCAGCCAGAAAAGACGAGTCAAGCCGCGAGAGTCCTCTCGCAAGTGCGTAGTCTCGTGAGACAGCGTCCGCCAAAGCTCCGAAGTAGCAGAACTCCGGGTGTGCGCTGTCGATCTGCCGCGCGCGCGACTCCGAGAGCGTGTTGACTTCGTCGTGAGCCTCGTCGAACAGGACCCGCGGGAGACTATTCTCGGCCAAGACAGGGAGCCGGAGCATGACAGCAAGTGCGAGCAGAGTAATGACTGCGCGAAACGGCTTCATTCGGCCGACCTCCTCGAGCGAGAGGATAGAGCCAGACGTCTGGCGCGTGAAGTCACTCCATCGATCTGATACAAGCCAAGGAGAGTTGCGGGCGAGGAAGTGCAGACAGGAATAGCGTTGCGGCTTGCTGGTTGGGAGTGGAGGACGATCTTAGAACTCTAGCGCCTCAACTCGAGGCTGAGATCCAAGCGTCTTCGGCCTCTCTGGTCTACCGAATAGCCGGAAACGGGTTTGCCTAGTCACCAAGGAAGGCAAGATCGAACCAAGTCTCAAAGCTTGTCGCCGGCACACTGTTCCATTGGCCGAACGTCCAGCTGCGGATCTTCCTGAGATCCAGCCTTCCGTCGCCGCGCTGGCACCAACTTGGCTGATCAAGATCCTGAAGCCTGACCGACAGGAGCACCCATCCTGATTCGGCAGGTGGACTGGCTATCATGGAGGTGAACCGGTCACCGTCCTCATCTGAGACCTCAAGCCGGAATGTACCCGACGTGCCGTCAGTCTTGACCCAGATGTTCAGCGACTGATATGCGCTCCAGTCAGCTGGCCGCGCCAGAGTGCTGACTAGGAGGTAGTAGCCGTTTGCCTCTGCCTGCGGCAGCCTGAAGATCGCATGCGCTGCCCCGCGGCCTTCGTGGACAATGCTGCTCGAACTCGTGATCTCGACTGTCCCTTTCGACTCACCAACTCCGAAGCTGCCTCTACTCAGGGCTCCATCGAAGTTGTTCAGGACATGCTTGACCTGAGGAACGCGGACAGGGGAATCGAAGTTGTAGACCCTGGAATCCGGCATGAGGTCCGCGAAATACCTCGTGAGTACTTCCTCCGCCGAGAAGCCGAACGGCTCGAACCCGCTGGCTACGCCGAGGGATGTCTCCCAGAACGTGCACCCCATCAGTAGCGACGGATAGTCATGGAGGAACCCAAGGATCGCTTCATAGCCGAGGGCCTGATGCCGCTCGCTGCCGGACATCACTCGCCAAGCGAAGGTCTCGATAAGACCTGGCTTCTGGTACTGGTAGAGGATAGGCAGCACCTCATTCACCATCTGGGTGTAGTAGGATCCCGCGAATTGCGATGCGGGTCCCTCGCCTAGGTCGATGAAGTGCGGTCCCTGGCTTACGTAGATCAGGTCTACATAGTTATGCAGCGGACTCAGCACCAGCGTGCCGTTATCGACTACTGGAGTGTCGCAGACGACACCGCTGAACGCTTCACGGACTGCTTGCACAACGGCAATCGCCTCGGTGTTCAGGCTGGTCACAGGGTTCTCCGCATCGATGTTGAACATCTCAATGCCCAGCAACTCCGAGATCTCTGCGAGCATGCGCTTGATCTGCACGTGGTAGTCAAAGTAGAGCTTAGTGTTCTCCGGCGCGTAGCTGAACCGAGTGATTCCGGACTCGTCTCCGGCTGTCATCATGAATGGACGAATCGCGACCCTTATGTCTTGCTCATGGGCCCAATCGGTCAGCTTCGTGATCGAATCCACGTGCCACGTGGCAGACCATGGCGTAGGGGCTGCCTCGCCATAGTGCGGGTACGTCACGTTGTCGCGGATGTTCGAGACGTACAGCGGGATGTTGTACATCACGAAGTTGACACCAGCCTTGGCCCAGTTGGCGATGTCGGCCTTGATCTCTGCCTCTCCCTCCGGGGTTGAGAACCGCCTCTCATCGAGCCCCATGACCTGCATGCCTTTGACAACGTCCCCGATCGGATCCTCGAGAGACGGCACCTTCAAGCCGATCCGCTCACGCTGCTCTAGCTCCGGTATCACGCCAAGCACGTTTCTCGTGAAGACCTGTCGTGTGGTTCCTGAGCCGTCTCGGACTAGGACGTAAGGCGCGTAGATGGCAGCAGCCTCGTAGGCAAGCGAGATCACAACGAGAGAGTCATCTGTCCCGATTTCTGGTTCCCTCGTTGCATCGTTGTTCAGTTCAGGCGTAATCTCGAAGGGACCCACGAGGTCACCGAGATCCAGGGTCCAGTAGACAGTCTCGCCAGGACGGATACGGCGGGTGTTGGGATAGAGCTTGATCTCCGTCGAGAGTTCCTGTGGGCCTTCGCCGGTCTGTACGACGCTGTCTTGCGTCACATCGGGCGAGATCGTGAGAGACTCATCGGAGCGAACCCTCATCATGCCTGCAGACGGGAGTATCACGTCCGCCAACCACCTGGTTGCTCTAACGAAGAATGCCAGATTGCACTCCTGAATAGTGTCATGGAAGGCATTGTCGGCAATGAACACGACCCTCCCGTTGCCAACCGCCCTTGCGACGGCTACGTCCAGTGGCCCTTCGGGCTCGCCGGTGGTCGCCCGGCGATTGCCATCAACGTCTTGCCACGTATCCTCCTTGCTCCGAAGGAGAACATCGCAGTCCGTTGTCTCCTCGATTGAGCACCCCCAGTTCGTCTGGAACATGTCCAGGCCTTGTACGATCGGGTGGTCCGATTGCACCACATCGGCGCGGAAGCTCTCAGGATCCCAGTCGCCATGCTGAGAACGAAGCACGCCTTGGCGAAACCGGAGGCCGAAGCACTCTGCCAGCTGATTGCTGCCCTCTTGAGGAGAGGGATTCGCATCTTGGGCCACAAGAAGGCCCCCACCTCGTTCGACGAATCTCACAAGAGCATCGAGCTCCTGGGGAGCGAAGGACTTCTGTGGCGTGGCTATGACGACCACATCGATGCCCTCAAGCACGGCAGAATCTAATGGAGATAGCCACCTCTCGAGCGCGAATTCGTATGAGAGGCTCTCCGCCAGCCTGCCATAGTATGCGAACTCTGGATGCTCTGGACTCAGGATGCGGGCGCGCTCTGGGGATATCGTGTTGCGCTCGGCATGGGCCTCGTCGAACAGGACTCGGGGTCGATCGCTCTGCGACAAAGCATCGACCTGCGAGACGACCCCCAGGGTGCCCACCAGGAGAACGACGCCAAGCAGCTTCATCGACCAGCCCTCCTTGACGAGATCATAGGGTGGGGGATCAGGCGCGTGAAGTCGCTCCGAAGGTCCAAGATACGCTAGCGAGAGAACGTAGACAGGAACAGTATGACAGCCTGCTTGTTGGGAGAGGAGGATGGCAACGGGGATGGTTCGACGGCCTTCCCGTTGCGTGGGAGTCTGCTGGGGCAGACTCCTTCGTCGGCTTGGGGGTTCTCACCCCACGCTCCCAACCAACAGCCCCAGGAACACGCGAGGTCCTGGGGCTATGTATTCGGGAGGAGGATGGCGACTGGAGTGGCTCTTCGGTTCTCCAGTCGCTGGGGAGTTCGCTGCGCGAACTCCATCCTTGACTTGGGGGTTCTCACCCCGCTCTCCCAATGCACAGCCCCAGGGGCGTTGTGGCACCTGGGGTTGTGTATTGGGAGAGGAGGATTCGAACCCCCATTAACAGGGCCAGAGCCTGCTGTCCTGCCATTGAACGATCTCCCAGATGAGACGGCATGGTACGCGAGGGTGCGCGCTCTCGTCAAGACCCGCTTGGGCTGGGCGGACGAGCGTGGGTACAATGGCGGCATGGGAAGTGGTGTGCGGCAGCCGGTGGTCGCGGGGTCGTTCTACCCCGGGGAGAGCGCGCGCCTACGAGCGCTTGTGGAGGGACTTCTGGGGGAACCGGCGCCTGCACGCGCTCCATCCTCTGTCGGGCTCATCGTGCCGCACGCCGGCTATGCGTACTCGGGACGGGTCGCGGGCGCCGGGTTGCACGCCGCTGCCACGTTCGGGCGACCCGAAGCGGTCATCATCCTGGGAGCGAGCCACAGTGGGCTGGGCGACGCACTCGTGGTGCCCGGCGACGTAGCGTGGCGGACCCCGCTCGGGGACGTTCCCTTGGACGATGGGACGATCGAGCGTCTGGTGTCGCTCGGGGTGTCGCGCAGTCCGGACGCTTTCCGCCGCGAGCACTCCATGGAGGTCGTGCTGCCCTTCCTGCAGATCCTCTTCCCGGAGCCGACGCCCATCGTGCCGGTGTGCGTCCAGCTCGCACCGTGGGCAGCGCTGGACGAGGGAGCGAGACGGCTCGGGGAGGCGCTCGGCTCTGACCGGGTATGGGTTGTGGCGTCCAGTGACTTCACGCACTACGAGCCGGACGCGGCGGCTCGCGCCCTCGACCGATCGGCACTCGACCTCATCCTCGCCGGAGACGCTCACGGCTTCTACCGGCACACGATCGAGCGGGGACTCTCCATCTGTGGCGCGGGGGCGATCACTGTCCTCCTCCTGCTCGCCCGAAGTCTCGGCTTGGGGAGGCCGTCGCTCGTCGACTACGCGACGTCGGGCGACATCACCGGCGACCGGTCGGCGGTCGTCGGGTACGCGGCGGTCCTGTTCGCCAAGGAGATCTCATGATTCGCAGCATGACGGGTTTTGGCCGCGGAGCCGCGGCGGTGGGCGGCTGGCGCGTCGAGGCGACGCTTCGCTCCGTGAATCACCGCTATCTTTCGATCCGCCTTCGGTCGCTGTCCGACCGCCCGTGGCTGCAGTCCCAGATTGAGGAGAAGGTGCG
>Ga0247842_10005264_pt1 | contig 15465 bp, 11 predicted proteins | sample LaCruzMarch2015__3_FD_192411 | JGI IMG/M metagenome (GOLD analysis project Ga0247842, IMG submission 192411) | Freshwater microbial communities from meromictic Lake La Cruz, Castile-La Mancha, Spain - LaCruzMarch2015_19m | ecosystem: Environmental > Aquatic > Freshwater > Lake | place: Spain...
GGCTATGACAGTGACCTGGACCAACTGCGGGCCCTTTCCACCAACGCGGACCAGTTCCTGCTGGACCTTGAACTGCGCGAGCGCGAGCGCACCGGGATTGCGACGCTTAAGGTCGGCTACAACCGCGTCCATGGCTATTACATCGAATTGGGCCGGGCGCGCGCCGATCAGGTCCCGCCCGACTATGTGCGGCGCCAGACCCTCAAGGGCGCGGAGCGCTATATCACCCCGGAACTCAAACGCTTCGAGGACGAGGTGCTGGGCGCCCGGGAGCGCTCGCTGGCGCGGGAGAAGGCGCTCTACGAGGCCCTGCTCGCCACCCTGCGCGACGCCATCGGTGCGCTGCAAGTCAGCGCCGCGGCCATCGCGCAGATCGATGTCATGGTCAATCTGGCCCTGCGCGCCCAGGCCCTGGACTGGTCCCGCCCCAGCCTCACCGACGAGGCCATCATCGAGATCACCGACGGCCGCCACCCGGTGGTGGAACGGGTCCTGGACCGCCCCTTCGTGGCCAATGGGCTGCGCCTGGACGGACGGCGGCGCATGTTGGTGATCACCGGCCCCAACATGGGCGGCAAGTCGACCTATATGCGCCAGTGCGCCCTGATCGTGCTGCTCGCCTATGCCGGCAGCTTCGTGCCGGCGCGCGCCGCCACGCTGGGCCCGGTGGACCGGGTCTTCTCGCGCATCGGGGCCGCCGATGACCTGGCCGGGGGGCGCTCGACCTTCATGGTGGAGATGGAAGAGACCGCCAACATCCTGAACAACGCCACGGCCCAGAGCCTGGTGCTGATGGACGAGGTGGGCCGCGGCACCAGCACCTTCGACGGCCTCTCGCTCGCCTGGTCCTGCGGCGTGGAACTGGCCACCCGCATCCGCGCCTACACCCTGTTCGCCACCCACTATTTCGAGCTGACCACGCTGCCGGACGAATATCCGGGCATCGCCAACGTCCACCTGGACGCGGTAGAACATGGTGCCTCCATCGTCTTCCTGCACGCCCTGCTGGAGGGGCCGGCCAATCAGAGCTATGGGCTCGCGGTCGCCGCCTTGGCCGGGGTACCGCCGGGGGTCATCACGCGCGCCCGCGGGCGCCTGCGGGAACTGGAAGACGCCGCCCGGCGTCATGCCGAGCAGGGGTCGCGACAACTCTCGCTGTTTCTGCCGGAACCTCAACGCCCACCCGAGCCACCGCCGGAGCACCCGGCGTGCGCTGCCCTGCGCGGACTCGTGCCGGATGAACTGACCCCCAAGGCCGCGCTTGAAGCCTTGTACCGTCTCAAGGGCATGATGCCGTAACGCGCTGGCGCGCTAGCGCGCAACCTGGTCAACCCCGCCCCGGGGACCCCGCCGTGCCAGGGCCGGCTTGGCCGCACCAGAGCGATTCTCCGTCCACCCGATAGACCGTCGCCACTTCGGGCTCGACCAGCTGCCGCAGCGGTCCGTCGAGTTTCTGCGCCAGAGTCGCGGGAAGCAGCGCGAGAATCGCACGCAGCCCCTGCACCACCTGCGCCCCCAAGCCCATCCCGAGCGGGCGCAGATCCTCAAGTTTAGTCCAGCAACCGGGCACGGTGTCGATCACGATCGCCTCCGGTCTCCAGGACTGATTCTCGCGATCGATAATCGCCAGGGTTTCCACCCGGGCCGCGCCGCCCGCGGTAGTTGCCCGCTGCCGCTTCGTTTCCTCGGAAAAGGTCACGACCCGCTCCATCAGGCCGGGATCACCATCGAGAACCGAGCGCGCGCCTGCCATACGGACATTATTGACGGAGCCGACGACCAGCGCATCGGGATGCGCCAACGCCAGTTCGACTACCGCCTTACTATTCGCGGTGAATACCTGATAGGCGGCTTGCTCCATGACCCCGAGCCCAACCCCCCCAAGGGCCGCGGCGGCGAGTAAGCCGATACGCAGTGCGGTCCGCGAGAGTGCCGCGAGCCAGGCCCCTGCGAGCATTGCCATGGGCGCCAGAAACAGGTTCATATAATTTGTCTGCTTCGGCACCAATAGCAAAGGATCGAGTGACAACGGCAGAAAGGAAAGCACCGCCAACAATCCGAGCAACCACCAGGCGATATAGGCTTCGACAGCCATCGCGGACCCGCTCTCCACCGTGGCCCCCCGCCGCCGGAACGGCAGGAGAACCAAGGCGGCGAGACTCAGATAGGCGAGCAAAAAGGTGTGCTTTATATCGAGGAAAAGATACGAGAAATAATACCAGGGCGATGGCGAAACCGCCCCTTGCACATCACCGGCGCCGCCGACCCCGGTCAATACAATCCTGAACACATGCAGCGGGTCCGCGGCGATGACCTGCATCAGCAGGAGATGCCCCGCGAACATAAACGCCCCACCGGCGAGCGTCCACACCCATTTCGGGTCCCAGCGGCGCACCACTACCGGATAGGTAACGAAGACCAGCAGCGTGATGAGCGCGAATTCCTTGGTCCAGAACACCATCCCCATGGCGACACCAGCAAGGAAGTAGAGGCGGCGGCAGCCGCCGCGCTCCGCCGCATAAAATAGAGCAAAACTCAGCGTGAGGAAGCAGGCGAGCACCGGATCGGCGTGTATTCGCGTAGCCAGGGCGATGTGCAGCGGCGCGCTCGCCAACAGGACCGCCGCGTAAACTGCGGCGCGCCGCCCGATGAAGGCGGCCATGAAGATAAAAACCGCGGCAACCTCTGCAAGGGAGCAGATAAGTGACCAGAGGTTTGCCGACCAAGGACTCAGGCCGAACAGCCAAATCGGCACCGCCGCCGGGATATTATAGCCGTAGCGTAACGACCCGATGTAGTCGGAACTGGTCCAGGTGCCGTGTGCGATTGCCAAAGAGCGCTCGAGATAAATGACATCATCCGAGCCGAAGAACCCATTGAACAGGAGCAGCCGCAGGACCCCGGCGGCAATCAGCACCGAACCCAGGATGAGCCAATCCCTGCCCCGTCCGTTGACCGTGTCGGCGCCTAAAAGCGAGCTTTGCATTATCATTGCTATTGAAAAACCTTTTGACAGACGAACCCGTCGGGACTCCTGAAGCGTCGGCCGGCATGGGCCCCCAAACACACTAGCCCGGGTGCCCGCTTAGATCGTCTTCTCGACAAAGTAGCGTGGGCGCTGCTTGGCTTCGAGATAGATCTTGGCGACGTATTCGCCAAGGATGCCGATGGACAATAACTGTATACCCCCAAGGAAATAAATCGGGACCACCGACGAGGCCCAGCCGGGAATGACCGCTTTCAGCACCAGCGTGCCGTAGAGGATGAACAGGATCATAGTGAAAGCGAGGCAGGAAACCAGAAAGCCCAGCAGGGTAATCAGCCGCAGCGGCACGATGCTGAACGAGGTAATGCCCTCAAGCGCGAAATGGAGCATCTTGCGCACCGGATACTTCGACACACCGGCAAAGCGCTCGGCCCGGTCGTATTTTACGGTCGCGGCGCGATAGCCGATCAGCGGGACTATGCCGCGCAGAAACAGGTTGACCTCGCCGTACTGGCGCAGCGCCTCCACCGCGCGGCGGCCGAGCAGACGAAAATCGGCGTGGTTGTACACCAGGTCGACCCCCATCATCTTCATCATCCGGTAATACAGGAGTGCAGTGCCGCGCTTGAACGCGCTGTCGGTCCGGCGCGAGTCGCGCACCCCGTAGACGACCTCGGCCCCGGCGAGGTGTTCCCGCACCATGGCCTCGATCACCGACACATCGTCCTGCAGGTCGGCATCGATGCTGACCAAGGCATCACCCTCCGCCGCCAACAGTCCGGCCATCAGTGCCCACTGGTGGCCACGGTTGCGCGACAGCTTCAGACCATGCACGCGCGCGTCCGCGTCCGGAGCGGCTCCGGCAGGCGTCCTGCGGCCCGGCTCACGGATAGACATCACTATACCTCGGGTCTGAGGGATAAAGCGCAGCCCAAGCGCAGGCATACCGCCTGTTTCCGTATGCGCAATCACAGTAATAGCGTGGTCTTCGCTTTCGACACAGTGGGGCACCACAATCGCGAAACGAATAGTCGACAACTGTCATTTCTTTATCCGCTCCGGCTGAAAAACGTATTGCCCATTCGCAAAATACGAAAGGAGCGCCACCACGGGTACCGCGACCAGGCCACCCAAGTAGGCACTGAATCCAGAACACTGCACCGCGAACACCGTGCCAACGTAAACGGCATAGATGACCAGCCATACCAGGACGAACCTCACAAACGCCCGCCACGAAAGAATTGCCGAAAACGATTGACCCCTGTGTGGAAAAACTGAACAGGATGCCGAGCAACACCGCGAACAAGCTCGCCGCGGCAATGTGTAACCCGATGAAAACAAGCAACGCGAATAGGCTATAGCTAAAGGTAGTATTGAGGACGCCGACGAAGAGAAAGCGGAGGGGCCGGCATCGAGCGACGACGTCGGCGACTAGCGATAGGGTATTACCGAGTACAGTCATAACCGAACGTGGACGATGTATCCAAAACTCAGGAGCGGAAACATCCACTCGACGCCGCGGATAAAACCCTCTACACTTTGAACGACCAGGCGCTTCGCACCGGACGTATTCATGATCATCTCGGTCGCATAGAAGCGATAAGGGACTATCGCCCATCCGGAAAATCCCGCACGAAGACACAAAGTATTCAGGATCTTGAAGCTGAAGTTATGTAAATGATCGTGGTGTTGGACCTCCCGGCCGATGCTGCCGAGCAAGGTATTGGCGAAACAACAGCCATTAGGCGTAGAAAAGATGAGCTCGCGGCCGGGGAAGCGTTCACGCACGTTATGGAAGAAGCGTAGCGGCGCTTCGATGTGCTCGATAAACTCACCGGCGACAACGATCTCGAATCGCTCATTACCCAGAACACCCTCGTCGATATCGATGCCATCGCCGTGCAAGATAATCGCATTCCCCCGAGTCACGATGCCGCCAGGCGGAATCGCACTTGAACTGTCGATACCCACAACGCGCCGGGCTAGCGATGCGATGCGCCCATGGAGCCAGTGCTCGGTCACGCGCTATTGCAGTGCAGTTTCATCAAAACACCCAACATCCAGGACAGTCTTTCCTCGACAGCATTCGGCGATATAGGAAAGACGATCTACCGGGCGGCCGACCGGGAGCTTTTCCAGCGTTTCGTACTTGAGTACAAGCGACATGAATGACAATCCGCTAATGCAAAAACAGTCTATAGAACGCAAGCCGCAGCGCATTGTTCAGCGATCCCATGATGCGCGCCGATATCGCATCAAAGACGCCGAGTTTGCTACCCGGACGGATCGCCACGAAGTGAACGAAGGCCAGGAACTCCTTGCTCTGCGAGCGGCCGATCGCCACGCTCCACTGCTGGGCTGAGACGCGGAATCCGGCTAGCGGTTCGCAACAATACCAGGCATCGCCATGGGCGAGCAACCGGAACCAGTAGTCCAGGTCGATGACATAGGGGTAGGTCGCGTCGAAGGCGCCGATCCGTGCGGTCAGCGCGCGACGCATCAGGACCGCGCCCGGCTCGCCGAGCAGATTGGTGCCGCGGCGGATGCAGGAGCGCATCACCGTGGCGGCGGCGATGCGGCCCTCCCGGCCGCCGGGGTAGCCGCGCCGGGTGAGTCGGCGGCCGTCGGGGCCGAGCACGTCGCGTGCACTGAAGACCAGCGCGATGCGCTCGTCGGGGTCCGCTTCAAGTACCGCGACCTGGCGCTCCAGACAGTGCGGCGCCAGCACGTCATCGTGGGGCAACAACTTGAAATAGTGTCCACGGGCCTCGCTGAGGCAGCGGTTCCAGTTGCCGGCGGGCCCCAGGTTTACGGGGTTGCGCAGGCAGGTCAGGCGCGGGTCCGAATAGCCGGCCAGGACCTGTGCGGTCTCATCGGGCGAGTGGTCGTCGATCACGATCAACTCGAAATCGGCGAGGCTTTGTGCCAATACTGAGTCGATTGCGGCCGCCAGATGGGCGGCACCGCGGTAGGTCGGTATCGCGACCGACACCAGCGGTACGCCATCGCCGTTCAGGCTCACTAGGCGACGCTCTGATAGTAAAGGTTCTGGGGGTGGCGGGCGTCGGCAAAGAAGTACCAGCGCTCGGCGAGCAGCCCAGCAAACTGGGCGCCGAACGCAGCGATCGGCAGGGTTGCCGAACCGGTGAGATAGGCGGCCGCCATCAGCAGCAGCGGCACCGCGAAGACCAGGATCAGGAAGCCCAGGCGCACCAGGTGCAGCGTGGCCGGGCTGCGGCCGTGGAAGAACTCCCGGGTGTTGAAGGAGCCGCCGGTGGCCCCCTGTGCCTTCTGGACTACGGTCTGATGGCGCACGCCAATGGCGGTCTGGACCGTGCTCTTGGGTTTCAAATGGTCATTGCGGTAGAGTGACGACCACCGGGTCACCAGTGCCATCAGGGTGAAGATCACCCCCCAGATACCATAGACGGCCGCCAGCGCATTGCCGCTATAGGCGGCATAGGCGCTCGCCAGCAGGAACCCGGAACTGAGCCCGAAAAGGATAAAGTTTGCCACCGTGAGCGGGGAGCGCCACTCCGCAGGAAAGGGTACCCCGGCATAGACCATGGCGGTGCAGACGAACAGGGCGAAGACCGCCAGCGTGGCCGCCAGGCCGAATACGAAGCTCGGGTCCACCCGCAGCCAGTTACCCAGGGTGAAGAAGGGCGTTGTGAAGTCAAGCGCGTGGGCGAGCCCGTAGGCACCGATGAGGCCCATCGCCACCGGCAGGATCACGACCTCCCGGGACAGCCAGGAGGCATGCCAGCGGGCCGGCGTCCGCCAGGCGCGCAGCGGCCGGCCCAGATGGAAGAAGGAGGCGATGAGCCCGGCCGCCAGCAACAGCAGGGCCAGCAGGCTGCCGACGGCATAGAAGGCCGCCCCCTGGGTCGGCAGGAAGTTAGCCAGGGCGTGGACCTGGCCGGTGAACAGGGCGAGGAACAGCCCCTGGCCGGCGCCGATCAGGGTGGTGAGGAAAATGACTGAGAAGGCGGGGTGCATGGGGCTCTCGCAAGGAAGTACGTCAGGACGTTAGGAACGGTTCACTAATAAGTTAAGCAAGCCTATTTTGGAATGCGCGTCGTTGTCGTTGTCGTTGTCGTAATCGAGGTTATCGGAGCGCCCCCGATTCTTCCGCACGCCAAATTGCATCGCTTCTCCGATTACGATCACGACAACGACAACGACAACGACAGCGATTGCGTTATGTCCAATTTGTTCTTGACTCGTTAGTCAGCACGTTAGTACAGGAGTACGGGAGCACTATCCGACCGGCAAAGGTTCCTAACGTACTAACGTACTAACGTACTAACGTACTTTCTTACCAAGTGACATCGTCCAGGGTCTCCTCGCCCTTGTACGTGGTGAGGTCTTCCTTGCGCAACGGATTGTCGACGCGGACCAGTTCCTCCGGATCGATATACATCCGGGTCTTGCGCCGCGGCAGGTAATGGTTTGCCGGCTGGGTTCCGCACTCGGGCAACAAGGGGTAACCGCCCCGCTCGCGGATGGCGATGGAGACCTCAGAATCCGGGTCGTGCACGTCGCCGAAGAGCCGGGCACCGGCCGGGCAGGCCAGGACACAGGCGGGTTTTCGCTCCCGCTCGGGCAAGGTCAGATCCGTAATGCGGTCGATGCACAGGGTACACTTCTTCATTACCCGTTGCTGCTCGTCCACTTCCCGGGCGCCATAGGGGCAGGCCCAGGAGCAATACTTGCAGCCGATGCACTTGTCGTAATCCACCAGGACGACGCCGTTGTCCGCCCGCTTGTAGGAGGCGCCGGTGGGACAGACCTGCACGCAGGGCGGCTCTTCGCAGTGCAGACAACTCTTGGGGAAGTGCACCGTCTCGGTGTCCGGAAAGGTTCCGACCTCGAAGGTCTGGACGCGATTGAAAAAGGTCCCGGTGGGGTCAGCGTCATAGGGATTGCGGTCGACCAGGGGGCCCGCCCAGCCGGAGGTGTTCCACTGCTTGCAGGAGGTCACGCAGGCGTGACAACCGACGCAGACATTGAGGTCGATGACCAAGGCCAGTTGGGTCATGGGCGGTTCCTTCTCGTTGGCGTTGCGCACCGCAACAGCTTATCGACTGAGCGGGGCTTATGGACGGCCGCGGCCATCGTCTTGCGGGCTCTCTTCTTCCTCGTCCTCTTCCTCGTACTCCTCGATCAACAACTCCTCTGCCAGGTCGGACGGCTCGACCTCCAGGCCCTCGAGCTCCGCGTCCCAGTTGGTCCCGACCAGGACCCCGTCCTCGCTCATTCCGGCGAGCCAGGTATCGATGAAGAGGTCGAGTTCCAAACTGGCGGGTTTATAGCCCGCCCAGTCGTCAGTGCAATGGATGACCGCCTCGTCCACGGTCGACCAGAAGACATAGACATCCGTCTCCTCATACTCGACGGACTCGCACACGGCCCAGCCGTGATCGGACTGGAGGCCCCACACCAGGCCGCTGGTACGGACCTCCCGCACGAAACGGTCGTGGTTCTCTTGAGGATCGACGGAGGGGTCTGTCATGGTGCCACCTGGTTGGGGAAGTACGTTAGTACGGGAGTACGGAAGTACGTTGGTAACGAGTCAAGAAAAGGTTAAACACAAACACCATCGTCGTTGTCGTTGTCGTTGTCGTTGTCGTTGTCGTTGTCGTTGTCGTTGTCGTTGTCGTTGTCGAGATTATCATAGCGCCTCGGATTCTCTCGCACTCGAAATTGCATCGCTTATCCGATTACGACAACGACAACGACAACGACCGTGTTTGTGTTTAACTTGTTCTTGACTCTTTAACTAACGTATTTTCTTCTGGAACAACCCCGCCACATACGCCTGCCACCTGCCGCGGCGGCGCTCCTGCCCGGGCAGGGTGGGCATGGGGGCGAATTGGGGCGAGGTTTCCTTGGGTTCGTCGGCACCGGCTTTGTAGACCCGCACCCGCACATCGAACCAGGCGGCCTGGCCGGTCACCGGATCGGCATTGGAATAGTGGTCACCGGTCTCGTCGGCGGGGAGTTCCTCGCTGATCAGGTGATTGAGCAGGAAGCCCTTGCGCGACTCGTCCGCCTGTTTGCCCAGGGCCCAGGCCCCGGCCGCCTTGCCGATGGCGTTCCAGGTCCAGACGGTGCCGGGTTCCACGGCCTCGGAGAAGCGGCACATGCAGCGCACCTTGCCATGGGCGGACTCTACCCAGATCCAGTCCCCGTCGCCGAACCCGTTGGCCGCCCCGACCCGCGGGCTGACAAAGAGGTAGTTGTGGCTGTGGATCTGCCGCAGCCAGGCGTTCTGGCTGTCCCACGAGTGGTACATGGCCATGGGCCTCTGGGTCAGGGCGTTGAGCGGATACCGCTCGGTGTCGATGCATCCATTCTCCAATGGTTCGTAGTAGAAGGGCAAGGGGTCGAAATAGGTTGCGACGCGCCGCGCCAGCCGCTCCGGGGGCCGCCGGCCGGGTCGCTTACCCTGGGCGGCGAGGCGGAAGCGCTGCAGGACCTCCGAATAGATGTGGACCAGGATGGGGTCCGCGTACCGGGTGATGCCGTGGACGCGCGACCAGTGCAGATAGCCCTGGTTCCAGTTGCGCATATATTGGTAGGAGCGCGGCAGTTCGTGGTGGTAGAAGCAGCCGTGCTCGGCGTAGCGCTCCCATTGCGCCGGGTTGGGCTCGCCCTTCATGAACTTGTCGCCGTCCTTGCCGCGCCAGCCGGCGAGGAAGCCGATGCCCGACCCTGGGGAGGTCTCGTAGTTGACGATGAAGTCGGGGTAATCGCGAAACTTGGGGCTGCCGTCCTCGCGCACAAAGGCGGGAAGCTTGAGCCGCGAGCCCAACTCGATCAGGACGTCCTGGAAGGGCCGGCACTCACCCTTAGGGGGCAGTACGGGGATACGCACCGAGTCGACCGGGCCGTCGAACTCCGAGATGGGCCGGTCCAGCATGGAGAGACAATCGTGACGCTCCAGGTAGCTGGTGTCGGGCAGCACCAGGTCCGCGAAGGCGACGGTCTCGGAGGAGAAGGTGTCGCAGACCACCAGGAAGGGGATCTTGTACTCCCCGTCGGCGCCCTTGTCGGTCAGCATCCGGCGGACCTCGAGCGTGTTCATGGTCGAGTTCCAGGCCATGTTGGCCATGAACAGGAACAGGGTATCGATCGGGTAAGGGTCGCCGCGCCAGGCGTTGGTGATGACGTTGTGCATCAGGCCATGGACGGCGAGCGGATACTCCCAGGAGAAGGCCTTGTCGAGCCGCACCGCCTCCCCCTGCTCGTCCACGAACAGGTCCTCCGGGCGGGCCGGCCAGCCGAGCGGCATCCCGTCGAGTGGGGTGTTGGGCTTGACGCACTCGGGACCGGTCGGGGGCTTGGGGCAGGGCGGGATGGGCCGCGGGTACGGGGCCTTGTGGCGGAAGCCGCCGGGGCGGTCGATGGTCCCCAGGATGCTCATCAGGATCGCGAGCGTGCGGGTGGTCTGGAAGCCGTTGGAGTGGGCGGCCAGACCGCGCATGGCATGGAAGGCGACCGGGTTGCCGGTGACGGTGGCGTGCTCGTTGTCCCAGCAGTCAGTCCAGGGGATCGGCAGTTCGATCTTCTGATCCCGCGCCGTCACGCCCATCTCCTGGGCCAGTCGGCGGATGGTCGCGGCCGGGATGCCGGTGATGGCCGCCGCCCAGTCCGGCGTGCACTCCGCCACCCGCTCCTTCAAGAGTTGGAAGCCCGGCTTGACCGGGGTGCCGTCCTCCAGGGTATAGCTCCCCATCAGGTGAGGGTCGGCGCCCGGGGTGTGCGTGAGCACGGCGCCCTCTGTGCGATCCCACCAGAGCTTGTTCTCGGGGTCGATACACTCCATGTCGACATTGGCATCGACCCGGTGAAAGAGGCCGTGGTCGTCGCGGGCCGGGTCGTCCACCACCAGCTCCGCGGCGTTGCTGTACTGGATCAGGAAATCCCGGTCATAGAGCCCGAGCCGGATCAGCTCGTGGATGAGGGCGAGCAGAAGCGCGCCGTCGGTCCCCGGCTTGATCGGCACCCACTCGTCGGCGATGGCCGAATAACCGGTGCGGATGGGGTTGATCGAGATGAAGCGCCCGCCCTGCCGCTTGAATTTGGAGATGGCGATCTTGAGCGGGTTGCTGTGATGGTCCTCGGCGGTGCCGATCATCACGAATAGCTTGGCGCGGTCGAGATCCGGTCCGCCGAACTCCCAGAAGGAGCCGCCGATGGTGTAGATCATCCCCGCGGCCATGTTCACGGAGCAAAAGCCCCCGTGGGCGGCATAGTTGGGGGTGCCGAACTGCTTGGCGAAGAGGCCGGTTAAGGCCTGCATCTGGTCGCGCCCGGTGAAGAGGGCGAAGCGTTTGGGGTCCTCCGCCCTGAGTTTCCCCAGCCGCTGTGTCAGCAGCTCGAGGGCCGCCTCCCAGGAAATCTCCTCGAACTGCGAGGTACCCCGCTCGGCCCCGGGCTTGCGCCGCAGCGGCCGGGTCAGGCGCGCCGGCGAGTACTGTTTCATGATCCCCGAGGAGCCCTTGGCGCAGATCACCCCGTGGTTCAGCGGGTGGTCGGGATTGCCCTCGATGTAGCGCACCTCCCCGTCGCGCAGGTGCACCCGGATGCCGCAGCGGCAGGCGCACATGTAGCACGTGGTCTCTTTGACCTCGACCCGGCCGACGCTGGCATCCGAGAGGGTGGTGGGGTCCTGCATGGGGCAACCTGAGGTGGCGGGGTGACAATTCAGCGGATTCTAATATTCTTCCGCGATCCGGCGCAAACCCGCGTCGCGGGGCCAGCCTGCCCGCGGACTGGCTTCGTGACGTTGTGCCCCACCGACGGCGCTTCGCACGACGGGGGGACGACCCCGATTGTGCCGGGTCGGTACCTACGGCCTCGATCATCACTCCGCCACTGGGAGCGCCGCATCCCAGTGCGGCGCGGCCCATCCGCAACCCGCAACGCCGCGGTCGCTTGCGAGATCGCGCCGCACTGAGGTGCGGCGCTCCCAGACTCGGCCTTGATCGTCGTTCCGGCCAGCGAGGGAGTCAGGCCAGCCGGTCCTGGTCGGCGTGCGCACCGGTGGCGCCCCGGTGCGGGTCGAGGGCATGCGCACCGGCCGCCGAAACGATCATCAAGGCGCTTGACCCTTGCTCGCACCGGCACCTAAGATCAAGGCAAAGCGGTTCATCCCCGCGGGCGCGGGGAACACGTGCTACCGTTCATCGCGCAGCCTGGGTTCTTCGGTTCATGCCCGCGGGCGCGGGGAACACTGGGCTTCTCCTACAACGCCCACGGCGGAATCCGGTTCATCCCCGCGGGCGCGGGGAACACGGCCCCCCCGTTCGTCCGGTGCCGAATCGGGGTGGTTCATCCCCGCGGGCGCGGGGAACACCGTTGCAGAATCATGCTTTTGCCCCTCGAGACAGGTTCATCCCCGCGGGCGCGGGGAACACGCGTCCTGGAGCACATTGAACTGCTGCGCCGACGGTTCATCCCCGCGGGCGCGGGGAACACCCTGCCGGTGCGACAGGCGCGACCGCCGGGGTCGGTTCATCCCCGCGGGCGCGGGGAACACACCACCGCGGTATCGAACGTCGATCCCTGGGCCGGTTCATCCCCGCGGGCGCGGGGAACACCTGTTGTTCCGGCTGCCCCTATCGGGCTCGGTCGGTTCATCCCCGCGGGCGCGGGGAACACGATTCGATCGTCGCGCGAATCTCTGGGGCGACCGGTTCATCCCCGCGGGCGCGGGGAACACCTCAATCGGGGCCTCGGCAGGCATGATTTCAGGGGTTCATCCCCGCGGGCGCGGGGAACACAGCGCAGCACCAGCCAAACGAAGGTGCCGAGACGGTTCATCCCCGCGGGCGCGGGGAACACCTCAGGCACTGCATGACTTGGTTTTCCCCAGACGGTTCATCCCCGCGGGCGCGGGGAACACAACACAGTGTTTCCCCGTTACAAGATACCGAACGGTTCATCCCCGCGGGCGCGGGGAACACTGATTTGGATACCGTCCTGCCTGAGTTGTGGCCGGTTCATCCCCGCGGGCGCGGGGAACACGCCCTGGTGCCACTCGCCCCGTACCGCCTCATCGGTTCATCCCCGCGGGCGCGGGGAACACACCCGACGCCATAGTAATAACATGTCGGAGTGCGGTTCATCCCCGCGGGCGCGGGGAACACGGCGCAACACACATCGGCTGATCATCCCAGAACGGTTCATCCCCGCGGGCGCGGGGAACACGGTGGCGCCGTGGCGGCGGCGGTCAGTTGACATGGTTCATCCCCGCGGGCGCGGGGAACACGTTCGTTTTCCAAGTGCTTAGTTTCCTGGTACCGGTTCATCCCCGCGGGCGCGGGGAACACGAGAGAGAGATTGAGCCCGTAGGCCCGCCACGCGGTTCATCCCCGCGGGCGCGGGGAACACCATCGAGTGGACGGCGGACCTGTCGCTACCGGCGGTTCATCCCCGCGGGCGCGGGGAACACCACTCGTCGGGGTTGATGGCGACAGTACCGGCCGGTTCATCCCCGCGGGCGCGGGGAACACTCGCTCCACTTAGCCCGCATAATGGTCTGCAACGGTTCATCCCCGCGGGCGCGGGGAACACCGCCCCTGCCCTGCGCACATGCTCCACACGATCGGTTCATCCCCGCGGGCGCGGGGAACACTCCGTCAACTGGGCGGACTGGTCGCCATAGATCGGTTCATCCCCGCGGGCGCGGGGAACACCCGCACTGCGGGACCGTCCCGGTGCGATGACACGGTTCATCCCCGCGGGCGCGGGGAACACAAAGGGTCCATCGTCTTCGGGCTGCACTACAGCGGTTCATCCCCGCGGGCGCGGGGAACACCGGGCCGCGGCCGCCTGTTCGGCGACGCCTACCGGTTCATCCCCGCGGGCGCGGGGAACACGCGCTGCACACATTGCCCGTTCTCCGGCGCTGCGGTTCATCCCCGCGGGCGCGGGGAACACGCCGGGCTCGGCTCCTGCCCCATCCCCATGGACGGTTCATCCCCGCGGGCGCGGGGAACACCCAGCGGCATCGAGCTTGCGCACGACATAGGTCGGTTCATCCCCGCGGGCGCGGGGAACACGCCGCCGCGGACGCCAGCGGAAATACCGTCAACGGTTCATCCCCGCGGGCGCGGGGAACACCCGGTCGGGCGCGGGTCAAGGCCCAATCGCTGCGGTTCATCCCCGCGGGCGCGGGGAACACTCAGGCGCCAGTCGTGAAAGCATGGCCGATGGCGGTTCATCCCCGCGGGCGCGGGGAACACTGCGTACGTCGGAGGGTAAAGAGTTTGAGGGCCGGTTCATCCCCGCGGGCGCGGGGAACACGAATACGTGTATGACTCCTGTCGTTGTCTGTACGGTTCATCCCCGCGGGCGCGGGGAACACCATCGGCTGCGTCGGCCCGTCTGGTGTGACTGCGGTTCATCCCCGCGGGCGCGGGGAACACTCCGTCTCAGGCAGGATCGCCGCTTCCCGAAACGGTTCATCCCCGCGGGCGCGGGGAACACCCAACGATTCCCGCATCCCATCGCGCTCGCCACGGTTCATCCCCGCGGGCGCGGGGAACACGGCAGATACGTTTGCTGGAGAAGCGCAATGTGCGGTTCATCCCCGCGGGCGCGGGGAACACTACTGTTTGATGGCGACCCGCACCAAGGACGACGGTTCATCCCCGCGGGCGCGGGGAACACGATTCATTGTGGTGCTGCTGGCGTTGCTTGGGTGGTTCATCCCCGCGGGCGCGGGGAACACTTGCGAGTATTCATCGGGAGCGGGTAACGCGACGGTTCATCCCCGCGGGCGCGGGGAACACGACGTAACCCATAACCGGCCCCGGCTTGCCGGGGGTTCATCCCCGCGGGCGCGGGGAACACGATAATCGTTTATCCCTACCATTCTCGGGTTACGGTTCATCCCCGCGGGCGCGGGGAACACTCGCTGGACAGCGCGGCATCGGGCCGACACAGCGGTTCATCCCCGCGGGCGCGGGGAACACTTTCGTCCAGGATGCGCAGATACCCGGTCTGACGGTTCATCCCCGCGGGCGCGGGGAACACTGGGCAGCCGCGTATACAGCAGCCTGGCGTGACGGTTCATCCCCGCGGGCGCGGGGAACACGGAACGCCGCCCGTCGCCTATGTCTGCCCGGACGGTTCATCCCCGCGGGCGCGGGGAACACGATGTAACTCATGAGCGGCCCCGCGCCCGTGCCGGTTCATCCCCGCGGGCGCGGGGAACACGACCTGGCGATGGATGCCGCGGCCGTCTACGGCGGTTCATCCCCGCGGGCGCGGGGAACACCGTCCGTGAACAGTTCAAGTTGCCCTGCGTTCCGGTTCATCCCCGCGGGCGCGGGGAACACAAGGCCCGGTCGGCCTTGATCATAACTCCGCCCACCCCGGTCACGCCGCCACCAGCGTCAGCGCCGGCCGCGTGACCGGTCGCGGTCGCCGCCGCCGCGCTGGCGGGGGCAGATCGACGTGCGCCA
>Ga0247842_10005266_pt1 | contig 15464 bp, 26 predicted proteins | sample LaCruzMarch2015__3_FD_192411 | JGI IMG/M metagenome (GOLD analysis project Ga0247842, IMG submission 192411) | Freshwater microbial communities from meromictic Lake La Cruz, Castile-La Mancha, Spain - LaCruzMarch2015_19m | ecosystem: Environmental > Aquatic > Freshwater > Lake | place: Spain...
GCGTGACCGATAATTATCGCGCGAACTTTATCTTTCCAGCCATATTTGTCAAGAACTAAATCGTTTGGAATTGCGCCAAGAGATCTCAATCGGTCTTCAGTATATTTTAATTGCTTATCCTGCTCTTCTTGTTCAACTAGCACGGGCAAATAAAGACCCATGTCAAAAAGAAAAACGTCGTCCCCAACTTTGACTGCAGTCATATTTTTTCCAACCTGCTCATAACCACCAATAGTTAATATTTCCATCTTTTGTATTCTTTCTTATAAATAATGTCAGTTTAAATATTTTGGGAAAAGAGAGCAACTATATTTTTCGAGATAGATTTAAAAAGAATGCTCGTCTTTGAATTTAAAGGAGGTGTGATATGAGTTACGTTAATATTGGCATTAAGGATAGAACGATAAGAGCTTTGCTCGCGCTGGTTCTTGCAATAATTGGATATGGTTACAGTGAAGCTTTGGGAAATTGGAAATGGCTCTTTAATGTTTTGGCAATAATACTAATCCTTGAAGCTATATTCGGATTTTGTCCGTTGTATAAAATTTTCGGAATTAATACAAATAATTCGCGCGAAGCGCCGAGAAGAGTTGTGAGCAGGGCAAGGCCGAAGAGAAAAAGGAGATAATTTATTTTTTATTTTATTTTATAATTTTAAAAGATTGGTTTGGGTGAGGAAGAAAATAGAAATTCTGATTTAAGATTTTTTAGAAGAATTCTTAGATAATTTCATCCCGATAACAACGAATACTAAACCCATAATCACCAATGCGGGATTTTTTATTCCGACATTAAATACATAGCCTATTGCATTTGTTAATATTATTAAAAAACCGATGATGGTCATTATTAATCCGGAAATTTTATTTTTCATGTTAGGTCAAGAAATTTTTAGTATTTAATTTTTACTATAGATAATATATAAAAAGCCGAAAGTATATTTATTTTTATGAAATCGCTTAAGCCGACTATGAGAGAAAAGAAACGGTATGTTCTATTTGAAATGCCGTCAGTTTCTTCGAGAGATGAAGCGAAAAAAATAATTGAAAGTTCTATTAGAAATTATTTGGGTGAGCTTGGTTTGGGAAAAGCGTGTTTGGAATTTGTTGATTTCAATGAGAAGAATCATCGCGGAATTTTTGCGGTTAACCGAGAGGAATTGGATAAAGTTCGCGGAGCTTTGGTTCTTTCTAAGACGCAGGTTCTTGTTAAAAAAGTTAGCGGCGCGATAAATAAATTGAGATAAAAGGTTTATTTTTTCAGTCCGTTTGAGATTGAACTATCTGTTAAGAATTAAATTTCAACCCCGGAAGTAAACTCATTAATCTTTCCATGGCTTCTTTTTTATGTTGAACATTTGCCTCTTGCTCATCGACCAAATGAATTTTTTCTTCTTCTTGAACTTGACGACGAACATCTTCCAATTTTCCTAAATCTGCTTCGGGAAAAAATTCTTTTAAAAAAAGTCTGAAATCATTTTGATAATATCTTCCTGCAGAAGAAAGAGGATTACATTCCACTAGAACGTATCCGCGCTTTTTGTCGAGGGCAATGTCTGCAACATACAATGAAGGGAAAATATCTTTGTGAGCTCTCGCGAAATCCAAAGCAAATGAACTCGCTTCTTCTGGAACTTGATGAGCTTGCTCATCTAAATATCTTGAAATACTATTTAGTTTACTATTTGCAATCCAGCAACGATATTCTTGATGTGGATGTTTAGAAAAATCTGAAGCAGGAACAAATTCGAGAGGCTCTGAAATTATCAGCGGAGTTTCTGGTGAAAAATGAATAAAGAGATTCAATATTAATTCAGATACTTTTTTCTCCAAGTCTACAACACCCGCGAATTTTTTTACTAAAGTCTTTACGAAAAATTTATTTGCGAGGACATATGGTTTTATTGATTCTTGCTTTAACTCCCAGGCATTGTCTACTAAATCCGCCAAAGTTATTTTCCCTATTTTTCTTTTTGTAAATGCGGGCAAAGCATAATCAAACCAATTTTTAACTTTAGTCCTTTCATCTTCGGATGAGAGAAGAACTCCGCCAGTTCTTGAGACTGCCTCGACTAAATTAGGATGAGAGATGTTATCGTCGCGAAGAATCAATTCGAAACCGGAAAGAGAATCGACGGGTCTTGAATTATTATCATAAAGATTAGCAGGATCAGTAGAATAATTTCTTGAATCTGTGTAAAATAAAGGCAGACCTAAGGAAGAAATCATTTTTACCTCTTCTCTGCGATGTCTTACTTCACAAACTTCTGGACTGTCCCAAGGAGGATTGAGTGTCCACCAAGCAAAAGGATCTTCTTTTGGAGTAGCTGCTAGATGATACAAAAATGCTTTTTGCATATTATTCGGATTTGCTCGAGCAATATAAAGATTATTGTGCTGAAAACAAATTTTTATAAACTTCCTTACGCTATTAATTTGATGATGAAGGATAAGTATGGGGATAAACTGGCGAGAATGGCTGAAGAAGTTGTAAGAAAATATCAAGAGGGTTTGCGCGAGGCTATGAAGTCTCTAGTGCCTGTTGAATATGCGAATGCGAGAAGTCAAGTTGAAGAAAGTTTGAGATTTGACGAATTAGAGCTTAGACTTCTAATGGGATTTTAATAAAATAATTATGAATTTCTCCACCACAAATTTTAAAAAGAGGGTCTTATGAGAAGTTATATAAAGTTGGAAGCAATTTCTATAAAATGGATTTAGGATCAGAAACACAACATCAGGTAATGGGCTACGACCGAGCGGCTCAGACATTTTCGCCTAGTGGGCACATTCTTCAAGTCGAGTACGCAGGAAAGGCGGCGAAGCTTGGAAGCGCGAGCATCGGCATTTTATGCAAGGACGGAGTTGTAATTGTTTCGGATAAAAAATTTGTTGATAAATTAGTACAAAAAGAATCTGCAAGTAAAATTTACGAGGTTGATTCTCATATTATGGCGTCGGCGGCAGGGATTCTTGCGGATGCGAGAGTTTTAATTGAAGAGTCTCAAGTTCTCGCGCAGAGACATCATGTTTCTTATGATTCTTCTATTGATGTTGAATCAGTAATGAGAGATATTGCTTCGACACAACAAAAGTTTACACAGTTCGGCGGAGGAAGACCGTTTGGAGTTGCGATAATGGTGGCTGGTGTCAGCGATGGAAAAGCGCAGTTATATTCCAGCGATATAACTGGAAATTATTTATCTTACAAAGCAACAGCGATTGGAGAAAAAGACGAAGAAGTTAAAGAAATGTTGAGAAAAGAATATGTTGAGAACATTAACACAGATGAGGGATTGAAGCTCGCGATAAAAATATTCAAAAAAATTCTCGGAGAGGATTTCGATTTGGAAAGACTTGATGTTGGAGTTATAAAGATAGATAAATTGAAATTAGAAAAAATTGAGGGGAGAGATTTAAAGAGGTATGAATAATGGTTATGACAATGACTTTGGGAAACTTGGGAAGTTGTTCTGTACGAAATGGAGTTTTAATTCCGCAGAGTGAATATCCTAGTGAGCTAGTTGAAAGAAGTGGTGGAAGTCCTGTTGATTTGAGAAAAGTTGAGGTTGAAAGGGCAGAGGATTATTTGGAAGGAGTTTATGTTTGTTTGGGCGAAGATGCCGCAATGATTAGGAAAAGAAAATGACACAGACAACAGCAAGAATAAAAAAGAACGGGAAAGAATTTGAAATTTTAGTTGATTTGGAAAATTCCATGAACTTGAAAAAAGGTTTGTCTACAATTCAACGCGCGTTGGAAATGCCGACGGTGTTTACAGATTCTAAAAAAGGTTTGCGCGCTTCTACCGCGGATTTGAAAGCGGCGTTTGGAACTGATGAGCCGTATGCAATTGCAGAAATAATCATTAGACAGGGTGAAGTTTTGCTGACGCAAGATTTTCGTGACGCAGCGCAGGAAGAGCAAATAAAAAAAGTTGTTGACGCTTTAGTTAGAAATGCCGTCGACGCGAGAACGGGAATGCCTTACACTCCGGACAGAATAAGAACTGCGATGCAGGAAGCGCACATTCAGATAAAAAATCGACCAGTTGAAGAACAGCTTCCGGAAATTATTGAAAAACTTTCTCCGATTTTGCCGATAAAAGTTCAGAAAAAAAGAATTAGAATTACGGTTCCGGCGATGCACACAGGAAAAGTTTACGGGCTTATTGCAGGTTACAAAGAATCTGAAGACTGGAAAAATAATGGAGACTTGGTTGTTGTCGTCGGTATTCCGGCAGGTTTGCAATTAGAATTCTATGATAAACTTAATTCAATGACTCACGGCGCTGCGCTGACGGAAGAGATGAAGGAATAATTTTTGCGAAGAAGAAATTAATTTTCTGGAACATAATCTAAATTTAGATAACCAAGTTTCAATTTTGCCGGCCTGTCTGTTCTGAATGTGCTTATTTTTCTAATTTCACCGTCTAATTCAATTCCAAATCTGGAATCATCAATTAAACTTATTATCCCTTCTTCTTTGTTATAATTAGCTGTTGCATGTAATCTAGATATTGTGTTATACACCGTTCGTCTTAAAGTTTTTGTACATTCATCCACTATGGCTTCTGAAACTGTTGATGGCGGGATAGTTACATCGCATTCTTTTGATCTTCCGATGGTGAATTGAGATTTATCCGGCAAAGGATATTCTATTCCAAATTCGTCGATTAATTTTCTTACCATAAATATTCGTAGTGTTCGCAGTTTATAAATATTTCTATTGTAGTCACTAAATAGTTACATCTATTCCAAGTTTAAAGTTTTGCAAAAAATATGCTGTGCAAAAATTTAAAAACCCATTTTTCCAAAAGATTTTGTACGAGAGAAAAAATAATGTACTATTCTCCCGATTGGGATTTAATATGGTTAAAGACAAAAACGAACGAACAGTGGTTGTTCCGGGCGAGGTCGTGTCTGATGATGCGAGCAAACTGCCGGGCGATAACACTTACAAAGACAACGGAAAGATAATTGCAAACCGATTTGGTGTAGTCGAAGATATGGGAAAAATTGTGAAGATTGTTCCTATCTCAGGAGTTTATGAACCTCGTCGAGGAAATAATGTTTTGGGAATTGTTACGGATGTTACATTTAACGGATGGCTTTTAGATGTTGACTGCTCCGCGAGCGGATTTTTATCTTTGATGGATTATCCAAGATTTGTAAATAAAAATGATTTGGAAGAACATTTGAGAATTGGCGACGTTGTTTATGCGAAGATTATGGGAGTAAAAAAGAAAGGAATTGATGTTACGATGAAACAAAGAGGTTTGGTAAAAGTTGAGGGCGGAATTTTGATAAGAGTTAATCCGCAAAAAATTCCGAGAGTTATTGGGAAAGAAGGAAGCATGATTATGGCGATAAGAAACATGACTGGATGCAGAATAATTGCGGGACAAAATGGTTTGGTTTCTATAAGAGGCGATGATAAAGATTTAGAATTACTAACAGTTAAAGCGATAAGATTTGTTGAGGCGAACGCTTTGACGTCGGGATTAACTGAGAGAGTCAGCGAAATGCTAACTGAAGAATTGAAAAAACTTGGAAAGAAACCGCAAATAGTTCCGCAGGAAGAATCATTTGGAGAAGCTGAAGAAAGTTCAGAAAATAAAAATGAAGAGGTGGAAGAATAAAATGAGTTCATACAAAAAAAGATACGACGGAAGAAAGTTTGACGAGATGCGACCGATAAAAGCGCAGGTCGGAGTTATTCCGAATGCCGATGGTAGCGCGAGATTTTCGTTTGGAAATACAAAAGCAATTGCGGCGGTTTACGGACCGAAACAATTACATCCACAACATATGCAAATTCCAGATAAAGGTTTATTGAGATGCAATTATACTATGATGAGTTTTTCGGTTACAGAAAGAATTAAGCCCGGACCTTCGAGAAGAAGTCAAGAAATTAGCAAAGTTACTGAGTGGGCTTTGTCTTCTATTGTTGATTTGGAAAGATTTCCTTCCGCAGTTATTGATGTCCATATTATGATTGAGCAGGCCGACGCGTCGACAAGATGCGCTGGAATTAATGCAGCAGTTATGGCTTTGGTTCAGGCAGGAATTCCTATGAAAGAAATGGCATCGAGTGTTTCGATTGGAAAATGCGATGAGACAATTGTAACTGATGTTTCAAAAGAAGAAGAAGATTATGAAGACGGCGAGGGAGCGACAGATATGCCGTTCACGATTTTGTCAAACACAAAAAGAATTTCACATTTGCAACTCGACGGAAAAGTTAGCCAGGAAAAATTCAGTGAGGCAATTAAAGCTGCTATGAAGGCGACGGAAAAAATTCATGAGATTCAGGTAAAAGCATTGAAAAATATTGGGGAGGTTATTGAAGCGTAATGGAAAATTCAAATATAAATAAACAGGCGATATTAAATTATCTTAACAGTGGAAAAAGATTCGACGGAAGAAAAGAACTTGAATACCGAGATTTAACAATTGAAACTCCCGTTTCAAATAAAGCTGAAGGTTCTGCGCGAGTTAAACTTGGAAATACAGAAGTTGTTGCAGGAATTAAAATGTCTCTCGGAGAGCCATATCCTGATTCACAAGATAAAGGAAATCTTTCTGTGACTGCAGAGTTTACACCGATGAGTAATTCTGATTACGAGCCGGGACCACCACAAATTGATTCAATTGAGTTGGCGAGAATAATTGACAGAGGAGTTAGAGAATCGGGATTTATTGATTTGAAAAAATTATGTGTGAAGGGGGGCGAATTAGTTTGGAACATGTTTATTGATATTTATTCTGAAAACGCCGACGGAAATTTGCTTGACGCGGCTGCGATTGCAGTTATTGCTGCGTTGAAAACTGCGAAAGTTCCAAAGATTGAAAATGATAAAGTTTTGTTTGGTGAATGGACAGAACATAATGTTCCGCTTACAGAAATGATGCCCTTGGTTGTAACATTCCATAAGATTGGCGGGAAAATGATTCTTGATCCAACATATTTAGAAGAAGAAGTTTCGACGGGAAGAATAACTATTGGAGTTTCGGTTGGAAAACAAGAAAGAATACATTCAATGCAAAAAGGAAAGGAAGAACCGATGAGCGCGGAAGAGGTTGAGTTTTGCGTCGATGAAGCGTTCAAGAAAGCAAAAGAGTTAAAAACTAAGATTGATAAATTATTGAAATAAAATGGTTAGAGCAAAAGACATTAAATATTCTGAAAGATTAATAAGGGACGAATTAAAAGCGTGTCAAGATATTAGAGCGAGAGATTTAGATTTAGCTGATGATTATAATGATCCGAGGTCTAGAATGTATTCGGGACTAACAATCGGTTCAAAGATAATCCTTCATGGGCAGCAGAGATTAAATTCGGGATGGTAATTTGAAATGTCAACGACAAAACAACAGGCTTTAGATTTTACGAAATATGAAAGAGCGCGAATAGTCGGGGCGAGAGGATTGCAACTTGCTATGGACGCGCCGTTATTGATTGATGTTACGCAAGAAGAGCTAGAGAGAGTTAATTTTGATTCTTTGAAACTTGCAGAAATGGAATTGGATTCCGGTGTTTTGCCGATTTCAGTTAAACGGCCGATGCCGAAAAAGCGCGACGCGGAGTTGAAAAAAGTTCTTGCAGAAGTTGAGAGAAGAGATGTTTCCGACGAAGAAAAAGAAAAAATTGAAAAAGATACAGAAAAAGAAATCGCGACGGAAGGGGAAATCATGGAACTCGCGACGCCAGAAGACGAAGTTGAAGAACCAACGGGCGCCGAAGGCGCAGAAGAATAAAATTATTTCTGAACGTAGTTTTTGTTGAGATTAAAAAGTTGAAAATTGTTTTTGCAATCTGAACCTAAGATTTATCGGCATTAACTCTTTTTATTTTTCGTTAGCGAGATTTCCGAACTTGTGCAGGAAATTGAGCAGATAATTTCTGCGAGCGAAGCGAGCAGGAAATATATTCGCTCCGCATCGGACTTCGTCATTACTCGCAACCTCACTCGTTAATGTTTAAAGAATTTCTAACTCCGTGAAATTGCTCGGCTCCGCTCTTTCGAAACTTCGAGAAAAATATTTTATGGTGGCGAAGTTTCTCAAACTAGAGTTAATAACGAAATCGCATAGAGGGGTCAGGGTTTTTTGAAAGACAGATGGGGCAAAAATTATTAGTTTTGGAATCTATTCTTTATATTTTAACCACTTATGAATATGTTCTCTAATTTTTTTATTTGTTGCATAGAGAAAAATTCCGCCTAAACCCAAAATAATGGAAGCAACATAAGCTGGTAGTTGCCCAGATAATTGTTTTATTGCAGAAAAAATAAAGAATATAAAGATTATTGCAACAAAAATTAATATGCTTATATCGATTAAATCCTCCGTTAGCTTTTTAGTTTCTTCTCCCATTTTAAGTGAACATCTTTCCTAAGAATCTTTTTTTCTCAATAGTTATTTTAGGCATACCATTTTCTTCAAGCCTTTTAACTATGTTAGAATTAACATTGAGATTTTCCTCAGTAATAAAAAATTTATTTTGTTTATCTAAATTTTCTTTATACCATTCTATTAAAGAAAGTCCAAAAAAAACTTTCTTAAACAGCTCGGGTTTTTCTAATTCAAACCTAATTGCTTTTTTTAATTCAGCATGGATATGAATTACTTCAAAACATCTAAAGTCCAACATATCTTTTTTATCTTTAGACTTGTAAAAACCAGCTTGCGAAAGAATTTTCTTTGGAAATTGTTTAGGCCTAGAATTATAAATCATATATTTAAGAATACCGATTACAGAGCCCTCAATTAAATCTCTCTTTTCTATTATTTCTTCAGGGCTACACTTATTCCCCTTGGGAGCAATATATATGCCGAACATGTTACCCCCTTCTTCATCTAGATACTCCCGTTTATCCACTTTAAGAGTCCACCCAATTTCCTTAGCGTAGGGTGCTAATCCTGTTTTGGTTAACACTATTCCCTTTGAACTATTATATAATCGAATGGATACATCCATCCATTTTTCATTTTCCAAGTCTTCTACCATGATACAATTGCAATTTATTACTACTTTTAAATGTTTCTAATCGGTTTACAATAGGTTTACAATAGATTACCAAAAGAGATTTTATAACCAATTCATCTATAACTGGTTGACAATGGTTAGTAAATATACAAATGTTGCACTGCCTGAAGAATTAATTCGTGAAATAGACCATGTAGTCAAAGAAAGCGGATTAGGGTATACTTCTCGAGGTGAGATTGTTAAGGAAGCTGTACGAAGATTCTTGAAGGATTTGGCGGAATATAAGCAAATTAAAAGAAAAAATTAAGTTAGTTTATTTTTTTATTATATAAGAAACGGTTATAAACTATAGATTTCTTATTTTTTTATGATAATAAAGAGGGTTGAAGTTTTTATCGTAAAGGATTCTGGAAATCAGGAAACAATCAAAGTTGTTGTTAATGGCTGTGGGACTATGGCGCCTTCGGGAAAATCGACAGGAAAATTTGAGAAGAAACCTTATATTCATAATCTTCGGGAAGACGTCGAGCATCTAAGAGGCGAGACGGTTCGGCGTCTTCCGGAGATAAATAGTTTTGATGACTCAGAAAAAATTGAAAAAATTTTTAGAAATAAGATCGGAGCGAATTCCCTTTTCGCATTAGAGGCGTCAATTTTGAAAGCTCTCGCGAAAGAGAATGGAAAAGAATTATGGAATTTTTTAAATCCAAAAGCAAAAAAAATTCCGACAATTTTAAGCAATACAATCGGTGGCGGAGCGCATAGCTCGGTTGAAAAAAATTCTACAAAACCAGAATTCCAAGAATTTTTAGTTTGCTGCGACGCGAAAAAAGTTTCCGAACAGAAAAAAATTCTTCAAAGAGTTCATGAATTTGTTGGGAATATCTTAAAAAAATTTGGGGAGAAGAATATAGAGAAAAACGATGAGAACGCATGGAAAACTTCGCTTTCGAACGGCGCGGTCTTGGAAATTTTAAAAGAAATGAGAATTATTTTTGCGAAAAGAAAAATAAAATTAAATATCGGGCTCGACGTGGCGGCGAGCCAGTTTTATAAAAGCGGGAAGTATGAATACAAAAACGGCGAAAAATTTCTTTCGCGAAAAGAACAAATAGAATATATTTCCTGGTTGATAAAAAAGTATAATTTAGTTTATGTTGAAGATCCGCTTGATGAAGAAGATTTTTCAGGATTCAATGAATTGAAGAAAAAATCTGGACGTTGTTTAGTTGTCGGAGATGATTTGACTGTGACCAATTTTAAAAGAACTGAAAAAGCGATAAAAATGAAATCGATAAATGCAATGATAATAAAACCAAATCAGATTGGTTCGTTGCTTGAAGTAAAAAGGGTTATTGAGTTATGCAAAAAAAATAAAATTAAAACCATAATTTCTCATCGCTCTGGAGAAACGATTGACAATACGATTGCGGATTTGGGCGTCGCGTGGGAATGTGATTATATCAAGACGCCCGTCGTCGGAAAAGAAAGAGTGGCGAAGGTCGAGAGACTTGAAGAGATTGAACGAGAATTAAAGAGTTAAAAATATTTGCTTGATTATTTTAGAAATTTATTGTTGTATCTGTAAAGTAGTAATAATGCGAAGATTTATAAATGAGCAATATTCTCTAAATTTATGGCAGTAAATATGATTGGTCTTGATGTAAGAGGAGGCTCAAAAGGAGTTAAAACTCTAGATATTGCTAGAGCATTTGACAAGTCTGAAAGAAGTGTTGAACGATGTGGTACAACTACTCTAAGCAGATTGAGTGATGATGAAAGTTTGGAACAGCTTGCAAGTGATTCGGCGACGTCGTCTTTAGAGCAATCAGATATTTCTTTAGAAAATATAAATGGAATATACGCGAGTGTTTGTTGCCCAACAACTCAATATTTAATGCCTGGACTTGCAAGAGTTGTAGGAAAGAGTCTTGGAGCAAAAAATATTCCAATGATTACGATGAGTATGGGCTGTGCTGGTGGAGTTCATGCAATACAAACGGCATATAATCAACTAAGATTAGATGAGCAAGAAGGAGAAACTGGTTCTGCATTGGTTCTGATCGGAGACCATATAAGCCGAGCCTTAGATAAGAATTCTTGGGATACTGCTGGAATTTTTAGTGATGGAATTGCATCTGTCGTTTTAAGTACAGATAAAAAAGGAAAATATAATTTAAGAGCAGTAAAAAGTATGAATCTCGACGGAGATATTCAATCGATGAATATTCTAAATCCTTCTGAGAATACAGCAGATAGAAAAGCAACTTTTAGAATGGACGGAACAAAAGTTTTTGAATTTGCATATAAGGAAACTTATCCCGCAATTATGAATTTGCTCGGTCTGACAAGTCTTCCAGAAAATTGTTATTTTATTCCTCATCAGGCTAGCGGAGTTGTGCTAAAATATTTACAAAAGGAAAGTAAATTAAGACCGGATCAAATTTATACTGACGGAATTGGAAGATTTGGAAATGTAACTGGAGCATCAATCTTATTCGGATTAGACGATGTTTTGAAAAGAGGACTTGCTCAAGATAGAGATATAATTCTTGGAGCGTTTGGAGCGGAGTTAGCTGTAGGCGCAGTTCATCTAGAAAAAAACGCCCGCAAAGTTTAAAAATGCAATTTATCATAGGGTTTTAGACACAAATTATTATTTTGTTTTTGAGATGTCTGAATGAGTGCATTCAAAAGGAATTCTCAAAACAAATCATATTAACATGACAGAAAAAAAAGTTACAAAATCTGGAAAGAAAGCAGCGAAGCTAGAGGATATTAACTATAAGCCCGAACCGTTGCCGATGAAAGTTAAAAAAGAAAAGAAGAAAGAAGAAAATGTTTCTTTAGATGAAGGAAGTGTAAGTAAGAAAGATGGAGAAGAAATTAGAGATTTAGATGAAAAGAAAAAGTTGTTGCTTGAAAAAGCGAAGAAACTTTCTGAAAAAGTTATTGAAACTTCATCTGAAGAAATTGTTGAAAAAGTTAAAGAGAAAGAGGGAACTGAATTACTTCCACTTGAAGAATATGTTAAGTCCGGCATTTATTTGGGAACGAGAGTTATAACTCCGGATATGAGAAAATATGTTTATAGACGAAGAAACGACGGAATTGCAGTTTTCAATACGACTTTGATTGATAAGAAATTGAAAGAGGCAGCTGAACTTTTGGCGCAATATGATCCAAAAGATTTTATTATTGTTTGCAAAAGACCGGCTGGGGAAACTGCGGTAAAAATGTTTTCACAATTAACGGGTGTTAGAATTTTTGTAAAAAAATATCCTGCGGGAATTTTGACGAACACTTCGCTTCCGGATTTTTTTGAAACAAAATTAGTTGTAATCTGCGATCCGTGGGTTGACAAAAATGCGATGAAGGACGCGCAGATTGTTCATATTCCAATTTTGGCTTTGTGTGATACAAATAATTTGACGAAAGATTTGGATTATGTTTTGCCGTCAAACAATAAAAGCAATAAAAGTTTGGGATTGGTATTTTATGTTCTTGCGCGCGAATACATGAAAGCGCGAGGAATAAAGGGAAAATTGCCTGACATCGAGAAATTCAAGGGTGAAGAAATTAAACAGAGCGTCAAGTATGGCGTTTAATTTTTTCAGATATCTAGATTAGAACATAAATTTATATAAATCTAACCGACATAAATAATTATGGAAAAAGTAATAGGAAGAGCGTTTATTGATGCGATTGGAACTGCGATTTATATTATTCTTGTAGCATCATTTATGTTTTCTCTTCAAAGTTTTTCTGCGATAGAAGTAAAAACCGTGATTATTCCGATTGCAATGCTTTTACTTTTTGTCTGTTCGGCAGCAATAACAGGATTTTTAATTTTTGGAAAGCCAGTGATGTTGTATATTGACGGAAGAAAGCGAGAGGCAATTTTATTGATAAGTTATACTATCGGAATACTTTTTCTTATAACCTTAATGGCCTTTATTTTTTTGATAGGTTATTTTAATTTAGTTTACTGAGTCTGATTATCTGTTTGAAGTATATTTTTTAGTATAATAATATTTATAACTGAATTCCAACATAGCTTTTTATGGGAAAAATAGCTGAATTTTGTTCCGCACATACTTCGGAAATAGCTGTTGCATGCGGTACTATTGCGGTGGGGACATTGATTTCACTTCCTTATCTGTCTGAATCTGGAAGAAGATGGCTTGAACAGAGAGATCAAAAAATTAAGAGTGTGTCAGAGGAAGTTAGGAAAGCTGAAGTTCCGTTAAGAAATATACGTTCTGGCTTAGAGAATATTTTACCGAGTTTAGATAATGAACCAGGAATTTCACAAAAAGATAAAGCTAAAATGGCATATGAACTTGGAGGATATAATAATTTTGACTTTATGAAAAATGATATAAGGTTAGTAATGCGACCGGGAAAAATCTCTGTTCGAGAGGATAATTCTATTAGTCATGTTACCTCGACATCCCCCAGACTGATGTTGGAAGTTTATTCACCGGGCGTTCGTTCATCTGATATGATGGGCTTTGATAATTCTACTCCAGAGATAATTCATTATTCAGCAGAAGTAGATGGAGAAAAAGCTAGAGAGTTTCTTAATAAATATGGTCAAGCAAGATAAAAATAATTTTTTAAATTGTTTTATTTAATCACTTAAATTAAAATATCTCTTTTAGAACAGCAATTTTTATAAAGGAAACTTATTTATCTCAGTAATGGTTCGAAGATTTCAGAGACTATTGACTAAGAAAAAAGGTCAGGAGATGTTTGCATTATCTCATTTAGAACCGGTTGATTCTCGTGGACATGAGTCTAGGAGAGCGGTTGTTTTTATTTATGATAAAACTTTTTCAATTCATCCGTATAAGCTAGAAATGATTTCTCCAATAGTTAATTTAACTCCCGGTTATAGGCAGAGGGATCCACAGTCCGACATCGATTGTGATTATGATGAACAGGAGCTTGCTTGGAGTGGAGAGATTCTTGATCCTATGAACCCGTTGATTGAAAATCAAAATTCACGTACTAGCTCTTGAACAGCAACCAGTTATTTTTCTTTTTGTCATCGGAAAAATTCATTTTAAGCAAAACATATTCTCCGTTTAATTTTTTTCCGTTTAGTTTGAAAACAATTTTCTTGTCGGATTTTTCTATTAATTCGTAGGTTCCGTGGTCCCAAATTTTCACAGTTCCTTTTCCATAACCTTCTTTAATTTCTCCTTCGAATTTTGCGTAATTTAAAGAATGGTCATCAACTTGGATTGCTAATCTTTTTATTTCTTTTTTCGTCGGTGGTTCTTTTGGAATGGCCCAGGATTTCAAAACGCCGAGCATTTCTAGACGAAAATCCCAATGCAAATGCGAGGCGTGATGTTCTTGAATTACAAATATTTTATTTTTCATAAATAAATTAAATAAACAAAGTATAAAAAATATCCTAAAATTATTTTGGAAATATATATTTCATCTTTACCTCAAATTGCAAACGAGCTGTTTGTCTTTGCATTTTCGAATCGGCCTTTCGGCGTTTCTCTTCGAGGGCGGCTTTAAGTTCGTAATCTGCTAATTCTTGTACGGCCCTCACCCTCACTGCATTTTGATGGGGGCCAATAGTATTGGCGCAAGAAAGAGTTTGCAAACGACGATGCTCCGGGCTTCTGTAAAATTCGGTCATAAATAAAATAGAAAAAGTGAATTTATATTTTTATTGTTCCTCAGGTTTTTCAGCTTTCATTCCGCATTCAAAACAAAATTTATGAAATGTTTCCAGTTGCATCATGCAATTTTTGCAGCGAATGATAATCTCTTTTTTTACAATTGGCGCTTTGTACCCAGATTTTCCAGAAACAATCTTTGAGAAAATATCTTGAACAGCGTCGTTACGTTGTAACTCGGCCATTCTTTGCTGCATATAGTTTGCGTCAGTCATTTTTCACCTCAATTTTAGTTGTGAAATGAAAAAGCAAAAAATAGTTTATAAATTTATTTGCGGAAAATATTTTTCGGAATTTTTGGAGATTAAATTTTTTAAAAAATCCTCGGAAATTACAGAAAGCTTTAAAAACTAGGAAAGTTGTGTTTTTTCAGTCACATTTAAAATGATAGAGAATGAGTGCTCCAACGGTGGAATGATGCTGGGGTATGAGGTATTTGAGCGTCGTGCATAAAATTATTTATGTATGTTAAGAGAATTTATATTCTCAAACAAAAAATTTAAATTAAAAAATTAAATTTATGTTATCTGTTTTAGTCGTTAATTCTAAAGTAATCAGCTAAAGGGAGGACAACGTCGGAAAATATTTCCGAGTCCAAATTTTTGGAATGTGCTTTTCATCGATGAAATTTATTTTGTCGAAGAAGAAACAAATCCAGTTGATCCTGCTGGAGGCTGCGGCTCTTTGGTTTCTGCTTAGGCATGCAAGTCTGTTGAGAGACGGCGAACTGCTCAGTAACACGTAGTTAACTTAACCTATGGTCGTGGATACC
>Ga0247842_10005273_pt1 | contig 15447 bp, 11 predicted proteins | sample LaCruzMarch2015__3_FD_192411 | JGI IMG/M metagenome (GOLD analysis project Ga0247842, IMG submission 192411) | Freshwater microbial communities from meromictic Lake La Cruz, Castile-La Mancha, Spain - LaCruzMarch2015_19m | ecosystem: Environmental > Aquatic > Freshwater > Lake | place: Spain...
CATATCAGCTGGCACATTCAAAGTCTTCATGAGTCCTTTCATACGGTCGCCACCAAAAATACGCATTAAATCATCATCGGTACAAACATAAAATTGCGATGACCCAGCGTCCCCCTGACGACCGGCGCGACCTCTTAACTGATTATCGATACGTCGCGATTCATGACGCTCGGTACCAATAACGTGAAGGCCACCGAGAGCGCGAATTTCCGCTTGTTCGGCTTCAAGAGGCGGATTGCCGCCTAAAATAATATCGACGCCACGTCCGGCCATATTAGTCGCCAGCGTAATCGCTCCTTTACGACCGGCTTGGGCAATAATCTCCGCTTCTCTTTGATGGTTTTTTGCATTTAACATTTGCGGGCGCAGTCCTTCTTGCTCCATTAACGCGGTAAATATTTCATTTTTTTCAATCGAAATTGTTCCAATTAAAATCGGCTGACCTTTGGCATTTCTTTCTTTAACATCACGAATTACCGCGTTAAACTTATCCATTTCGGTGCGATAAATAAGATCATTCAAATCCTTGCGGATATTAGGTTTATTGGTCGGAATAACAATGGTCTCGAGTTTATAAATTTTATGAAATTCTTCGGCTTCAGTCGCGGCCGTTCCGGTCATACCGGACAATTTTTTATATAAACGAAAAAGATTTTGAAAAGTAATCGTGGCCATTGTTTGCGACTCTTTCTGAACTTTCACACCCTCTTTCGCTTCAATCGCTTGATGCAGACCTTCGCTATAGCGACGACCAGGCATTAAACGACCGGTAAATTCATCAACAATAATAATTTCACCATCTTTAATAACATAATCTTTATCGCGACTAAACAAGACGCGCGCTTTGAGAGCTTGCTCTAAGTGATGCACTTCTTTAACTTTGCCTTCCACGTAAATATTTCCCAAGCCTAATATTTTTTCGACTTTCGCAATCCCCACTTCAGATAAAGTCGCGGCTCGCATTTTTTCATCAACATTATAATCTTCTTTTTCGTCTAGCCGTTCAACGAGTTGCGCATATTTAAAATATTTATCAGTTGATTCTTCGGCCGCCGCGGAAATAATTAAAGGGGTCCGCGCTTCATCAATTAAAATGGAGTCGATTTCATCGACGATAGCGTAATTAAGTGGACGCTGCACTGCTTGATCAAGCGTAAAAACCATATTATCGCGCAAATAATCGAAACCGAATTCGTTATTTGTGCCATAGGTAATATCGCAATAATAAGCTTCGCGACGAGGAATTTTGCGAAAATGCTTGAGACGTTCATCATATTGACTCTCATCCGTATACTCCGGATTATAAATAAAAGCGCTATCATGGATAATAACTCCGGTTGTCAGTCCTAGAGCATGAAAAACTGGGGCCATCCAACCAGCGCCTAATTGAGCCAAGTAATCATTAACGGTAATTAAATGAACACCTTTACCTTCAAGCGCATTTAAATATAGAGGCAAAGTAGCAACTAAGGTTTTGCCTTCTCCGGTTTTCATTTCCGCAATCTGGCCGCGATGCAAAACAATACCGCCAACCAGCTGGACATCAAAATGGCGTAGGTTTAAAATCCGGCGAGCGGCTTCACGCATAGTCGCGTAGGCTTCCGGCAACAATTCGTCCAGAGTTTCCCCTTTGGCTAATCGTTCTTTATATATACTTGTCTTGTCTTTTAATTCCTCGGCACTTAATTTTTGAAGATCAGCCTCAAAACTAGCGATTTTATCAATCGTTGGTTTCATGGCTTTAACAATTTTTTCGTTGGCATCACCGAATAATTTAAAAATATCCATATAAATTTGGCTAATCTTTTATTAAAATAAACAGACTCAAGTCTGCCTTTAGCTATACATCTAGTATAATACGTTCCCTGGATAAAATAAATATTGACTTTTACCCTATTTAATTGCAAAAAGCTATCCCCTAACCGAGATAGCTTTTTATATATTTATTATTATTTCCCTCTTTTTTTATCAATCATTTTTTCTTTATATTTTTTAATGACAAGTTCTAAATGATCTTTCACCTTGTCAATTGCTTTATATAAATCGGATTCAGTTTTTTCCACACGCAGTAACTTATGAGGCACTTCTAAATTTACTTCTGCGCGAAAAATTTCTCCTTTATGCTGGCTACCAACCGCCTTGGAAATTTCAACATCGCAATTTAGAACCTTAATTTCTCCCAGATATTTTTCAATCATATCCATCTTTGTCTGGAAATAATCGCGAATAGCCGGAGTTAATTCTAAACGGGTCGATTTGATTTTTATGTTCATATTTTTATTATACGGACACCAGAGAAGTTTTTGGAGCGCATATGATTTCGTAAAGAAAAATTAATTGCTCTGGTAAAATATTTATTATTTAAAACAATTAATTTTTCCACAGAAATCATCTAAGCGGAAAAAATATCTCTGGTGGCCGTAAATATATTTAAAATAACTTAATGATATCTTTATAGGTAATGAAAATAATTAAAGTAATAAGCAGTAGGAAGCCGATATTATGGATAACATTTTCGACTTCTCTTTTTACCGGTTTGCCTTTAAGTTTTTCAATCAGTAAAAATAGAATTCGACCGCCATCAAGCGCCGGAATCGGTAAAATATTAATAACCGCTAAATTTAAAGATAAAAGAGCGATGAATTGCAGCAAATAAGTAAATCCTAAACGAGCCGCTTGACCAGTAATTGTCGCAATTCCGACCGGACCGGCAAATTGATCACCGACTTTATGACCTTTAAAAATATCGGCAAATAAGCCGCCAAAGGCGACAAATATTTCCTTGGTTATCCAAACAGTCGTTTTCGCACCTTCCATTAAAGCTGAGAAAAAAGGATAGCGGACTAAACCGCCGGAAAAAATAGCGACTCCCATCGTGGCTCGATTGCCGTCTTTAGATAATGGAACAACGGTCAATGTTTGTTCCGCGCCATTTCTTTCAACAAGTACAGTCGTCGTTAAGCCATCATTTTTAGCAATGGCGTCTTGTAAAGCTTTATCTGTGCTAACCACCTCTCCGTTAATACGCAAAACAGCGTCGCCCTCTTTTATGCCCGCCGTCATAGCCGGCGAATTCGGCGAGACCGAAGCAATCATTACTCTTTGCTCAGAAACAATGGCATTTTTTCCAAGCGTATCGGTTGACTGCGGTAGGCCAATCATGTAACCAAGCGAAAATAGAAACCAGGCCAACACCACATTCATGACCACACCAGCCGCGAGTATTATAATTCGCTTCCAAATTTTTTGATAAGCAAAACTATCTTTATCATTTTCGCCTTCACCGTTTTCGCCTTTAATTTTTACAAAACCGCCCAAGGGCAACCAATTCAAAGAGTAAATAGTTGATTTAGCGGCCGGGTGAAGACTAGCATCTTCGCTTTTCTCTAACTCTTCTATTGCTTTATTGCCCAACACAAAACGCCACTTACCATTTTTATTTTTATAAACTCCGATTCCGCGCGGCGGAAAACCAAAACCAAACTCTTCCGCTTTAACGCCAAAACGTCGCGCCGTAAAAAAATGACCGAGTTCATGAGCAAAAACTAAAATTGATAAAACTAAAACAAAAACTACTATTGTCAGTAACATAAATTATTATTAAATTTCCATGATATCCGTTTCCTTGCGGTCACGAATTTCTTTTAATTCGTCATTTTTCTTAGCCGAGAACTCATCAAGCTCCTTCATAAATCTAAACTTATCATCCTCGCTCATTTCCTTGTCGTTGAAAGCTTTTTCAATCAAATTTTTTACGCCGTCTCTCGCTTGACGTAAGATAATACGAGTTTTCTCCATCTTTTCGTTCAGAGTCTTAACAAGAGCTTTACGGTTTTCTTCGGTTAAAGCCGGCACGGTTAAGCGAATTTTATCGCCTTCATTAGTTACGCCCATACCGAGCCCAGCGTCAATTATCGCCTTTTCAATGGCTTTCGAAACAGTTTTATCCCAAGGAACAATAACAATACTGCGCGCATCAGAAACGGCAATATTACCAACCGCATTGACCGGGTTCATTACCCCGTAAGCTTCAACTGAGACATTATCTAAAACCGCCGGATTTGCCCGCCCCGTACGAAGAGTACTTACTTCTTTCTTAAAAAAATCCAAAGCATTCGCAAACTCGCCTTGTTTATTTTGTAAAAATTGATTCATATTTTTTATTATAATTATTTTATTTATTTTATTTCAGTTTCTTAGTTCCTAAATATATCACATTTGGCGTTTTGAAATCAATTAAAAGTTCTCGACCGGCGCGTAAGGTTGGCAATTTCTTAGTTGTCCAAGATACGCCACCATCGTTTGAGCGGAAAAAAGTCGTGTTAGTCACGTAATAAATTTCACTCGAATTTAGTGGATTAACAGCAATCGCATTAATAACTGCGTCTGCTTCTGGTTGTATTAATTTAAGATTTTCCCAAGTAATCCCGTTATCAACCGAGCGTAAAATTAATTTGTCAGTCGCAATAAACATAGACCCGTCTTTAACATTAACCACGATATCTTTGAAACTAGCGCCCAAATTATAATTCTTTAAAACATCATTTAAATCCGTCCAATTTTCCACTAAAAAATTTGCTTCAATATCAGCCGAGTCGGTGACATTTGTCTTTGTGTTGGAATTAAAGCTATAAATCTTATTGGCGACCGTCGCCACAAAAATCAAACGGCTATCGAGAGGCGATATAATTAAACGTGATACCCCTTGATCGAGTCGTTGAATAGTTCGCCAAGAATTTCCGCTGTCGATGCTTTTAATAATTTCCCCGCGGCTTGTGCCAATATAAATATTACTTGAATTATAATGATCAATCGCAATATTATTAACGGAGACGCCAGGATTATTATCAAAATAAACCTGCGTCCAAGTGCGCGTACAATCATTACTGCGATAAACCCGATTAGTTATAGCTGCGTATAAAATACATTTTGCTTTCGGATCGACTTTAATATCATTAATTGTTGTTTTTGGTAGACCCTTAACCTCATTCCAACCTTCATTAATATTATAAGTATAATAGAGACCGCTGTCGTAACTCGCTAAATAGACAGCTTGACTATCACTCGGGTCCATCGTCATCAAGTTGACGTTAATATTGGAAATATTCCCAGCTTGACCGCTCGCACTCGGAGTTGAAGCCATTATCCGCCAATTATCACCACGATCACCAGAGGCAAAAATACTACTATCCGGTGCCTGGTTGGCCGTTGACGTCGTCGAAATTGTACACGCTGAAGTTAGAAGCGTTAGGGCGGACAGGGCAATAATTAATTTTAAAGATTTACTAAACATATTATTATAAATTGATAATTAATTGTTCAAGCACTAAATGCGGATTAACATTCGCCTCTAAATATTCCTTCGCTTGGGCGATGAGCTTAAGGCGACTTAAAAGAGCCACTACTCTTGTCTCGGATTCACCGGGCAAGCTCTGCAAACTTTTTTCCAAAGCGTTTAGTAAAACTAAATGCTGCAGACGATCTTTTTGCCCCAAATTTAACAAAAGTAAATCACGCAGCAGTCCTTCAGCCATTAGCAAAATATTTAAAGCCTCACTCTGTGCTTGCCGACTATAGGTTCTATCACTAAATAAAGTATCAAGAATTTTTAAGCGATCGTTTACTTCAAGTGAAAATAAAGCTAAAAATTTTTCCGCTTCCTCTAAATAATTTTTGTAAGTTTCCGGATTTTCTAAATAACGAATCGCTTTTAAAGGTCGTCCTAAAGCAAGATTCGCCAACTCTTTAGCGAGCGAGCGATTAGTGCCATAATTAGCAATTAAATAATCATAAATAGCGGCCGCCGGCACCGGATAGAAATAAAGTTTTTGAGCTCGTGAAAGTATAGTCGCGGGCAGTGATTCTTCGCTGGCTGCCAAAAGAATTATCACTACTTTATCTTTTGGTTCTTCTAGTGTTTTGAGGAGCGCGCTTTTTGCCTCCTCGCTTAGCAAATCAGCTTCTTTAATAAGTCCAATTTTATAAGAATTTAAAAAGGAACTCAGGTTCAGCATTTTAATAAATTCCCTGACCTGATCAATGCCAATATTTTTTTTACCCGCCTCCGGACTTAATAGATATAAATCGCTATTAAAACCATCATAGTCACCTTGTAAATTTCGCGCAAAAGCCAGAGCAATCGTTGACTTCCCTAATTCTTCCGGGCCGATAAATATATAGGTTTGGGCAATTTTATCGCTTACTAAACTGCGATTTAAAAACTCAATCGCCCTTTCGTTGCCGATGGCGGGCCAATTATATTTTTTCACTTGGGCAGAAATTTCAGCCATAATAAAAAATTAATAAAAACTTATTGACCACTACTTATTTTCAGCAAATCACTATTAGTTATGCCTAATCCCCGCGTACGCATAACATCAAAAGCGTCCTTCGGTCTACCTAAATAATACAATTGGTAGTTTGTTGGATCAAAATAATAGGCGCGGCCGCTATCTTGAGTTTTCAGTAAAATTCTACCGGCCAAACGTTTCCAGGCACTAGGATTATTTTCAATCGCCGCAAAATCTGCATTTGAAACACCAAGGGCTAAGCGGCGCATTAGATTATAAGCATCTTGCGGTTGGCCTAAGCTATATTTTTTGCTATCAACTGGATTAATGTACCAAGCTTGGCCCTTATCCTGAACTTGTAATAAAATTCGGCCCTTAAGGCTTGAGTTCGTATTATTAGTCGTTCCCCCTGTAGAAGCTACGCCGCCTGTCGCGGACGTACTATTAAAATTTATTACGGGCAAGGCAAATGATTTTTTATTAGCGATTAAATTTTTAGCGCTCAGTTCAAGATTTACATTATAAGTCGTTCCATTTTTAGCATAAAAAGCCGAGCCGTAAAGCTGCTTATTCACGCCAGTATAGGTTGCTAAATAATAACCCGGGGCTAGGGACAGAGAGGCCTTATTATTTGTTAATTTAAGGGACGTAATTTGACTACCCTGGGAATATGTACCGCTACTCCCTGTTAATTCATACACAAGTAGGGCGGGGTTCGCGGCAATATTATTACCACGTGCGTCACTTAAAATAAAATTAGTTATACCCGCAATTAACTTTTGATATTTTTTTGTTGAATCAACAGTTACATTCCAAAAAATATTCTGACGATTTAAATCATCACTAGAAACAAGCGCATAAGTACCACTCGGATATTCAAATTTAAATAAACCAGCCTCGCTTGATCGAAAAGACAACAATTTTTTACCCAAACTTAAAGTCGTACCGGTTGTTCTCTGTTCATATAAATCCAGATTCTTATTAATTAGTAAACGTTCTCCGACGTCACGCAATTCTCCGCCTAAACCACTAAAACCAGCATCGAAGACATAGTCTTTATCATCGCTTATTTTAATATCATAAATGTTTTTAACATTATTATTAGCATCTTTTGTGCTTATGACATAAATACCCGTTTGATTTTCGCGATAAGAGTTATAAGGAGAAACATAAACCACGGCTTCACCGTTATTCCCTGTTTTTAAATTAACAATTAAATCGCCTGAGCTATAAGTCGGTTTATTATCTACGTCATAGCGCTGTGCATACAATGAAAAGTCATAATTATACTTTGGCGCTCCTTGCGCATCACGTAAAATAACTTTAAGAGCGGGTAAATTTTTCGTCAAATTTCTATCATAACCACAAACGAATTTAAGCGCCCCAAAAAACCAAAATTCACCCAAATCAATTTTCTTATCCCAAATTTTTAAAGCATAATTTTTCGCAGAGTCGGGCTTGAAACTAACTGTCGCTCGGCCAGTACTATCGCTTGTTCCATTAGCCATCTTTGTACCCGGTATAGGTAGGCCACTAGCATCAGCGGCTTGCTCATAAATTTCAAATTTTAAACCAGGCGCAGCAACTCCAGACATATCGCGCAAAATTAAATTTACTTTTGACGCCGTCGCACAAAGAGTCGTCGAAGTTGCCGAGGCGGCACCACCAGTTAAGGTTAAAAGTTGGTTCGAGGTCACTCCCTCGGCCACGTTATTGTCCCAAAAATACTGGTAGACTCCAGACGTTTTTACTTTTAAAGCATAGGTGCCAGGTAAAACTTCAAGAAAACCATAACCGTCGGACGCAATCGTAAAATTTCCAATCCTAACATCAGTTTGGTTTTCACTATTAGAGTCAAGTTTTTGTGTAAAGACTTCTGGCTGTAGACCAACGGCCGAACCACCTTCACCGTATTTCAAACGAACTCGTAACTTTCCTAAAGCATAATTAAGATCAGTCATCTGGGTATCACTAACTTGAATTCCGTACCGATAAGCTTTAATACCGGATCGAATTACTTCAAGCACATAATAATCCTTTAAATTACCATCCATACTACGCACGCTCCCTTGGGGCAAATATATTTTAGTTTGCCCTGACGTGCCTGAATTATAGCTGCCTAAAAGTTCATTTTTTTCATTAATCAGGGCCCCATTAGTATCGTAAAGCTGAGAATAAACACTAAAAGTTGCATTTTTATAACTATCACCATCAGCCTCCTTCAGAGAAACCTGAATACCGCTTAATGTCTTACTAATAGTCTCTGTTTGGCCACAGCTTAAATTGATGTCATAGTACCAAAAACTAGCCGAATCTTTATTAATTGTTCTAATTTTGAAGGCATAATCAGCCGCAGAAACATCACTATTTCGAAAACTCAGGGTAACTTTTCCCAAAATTGCGTCTGTTACCCCGCCAGCCATTCGTCTGCCGGGTTTCTTTTTGCCATCAACGTCCAAAACTTGTAAATAAATATCAACATTAGCACTCGCGATATAGGAGCCGTTGGGGTCACGGGCAACAACATCTATGATCGTATTCTCGTCACAAACGGCCGCCTTAACCAAAAATGGGCAAAGTAAAACTAAGACCGAAATAAATAAAATTGCTTTGATTATTTTAGACATTTTATTTAATATTAGTATAATTATTCTTAATACTAGGCCAACTGACAAAATAGCCGCCTAGTTTACTGCGAGCCAATTTTATTATATCACAATTATTAAAAAATATAAGGCTTCTGAGAAATTTAAATATCATTTTATAATAATAATTTTTGACAAAAATAAATTTTTAGCCTAAAATTTACTCTTCTTTAGTTCTTTGTCAATAATAATTTCCCTATATTTTCTTTAACCATTTACGTCTCACCAAAAAATCAAAAATCATGAAAAAGATGAAAAGAATGCTCTTGCTTGGCTCGTTTTTCTCGCTGCCATTACTTTCAATTGCTTCCGAAGCAGATTTAAAAATTCCCGGGCTCTTCGACTTCCAATTCTATTGGCTCTTGACCGGAATTGGCATCTGTTTACTCGGTTTAGGCTTTGCCCTCTACCAATTTAAACGAATAAAAAGTCTACCCGCCCACCCCGACATGCTCGACATTGCACAAACTATTTTTGAGACATGTAAAACTTACCTCATTCAACAGGGGAAGTTTTTACTCCTCTTGTTTGCGATTATCGGCGCTTGTATCCTTTTTTATTTCGGCTACTTGCAGTCCTACCCGGCGAGCGGTCTGGCTCTCATTCTTACTTGGACAGCGATTGGTATTCTTGGCTCCTACGGCGTTTCCTGGTTCGGAATCAGAATGAATACTCTAGCAAACGCGAGAATGGCTTTTGCCTCTTTACGTCGCAATCCTCTTAAGCTGCTGAATATTCCTCTGGATTCCGGAATGAGTATCGGAGTCATGCTTATTTGTGTTGAGCTGATTATGATGCTAGTAATTCTCCTCTTTATTCCCCGAGAATACGCCGGCGCCTGCTTTATTGGCTTCGCGATTGGCGAATCCCTCGGCGCGTTTATTTTGCGTATTGCGGGCGGAATATTTACCAAAATCGCCGATATCGGCTCAGATCTAATGAAAGTCGTCTTTAAAATTAAAGAAGACGACCCAAGAAATCCGGGCGTTATCGCAGATTGCACGGGTGACAATGCAGGCGACTCAGTCGGACCAACCGCCGATGGCTTTGAAACCTACGGCGTCACTGGGGTAGCTCTGATTAGTTTTATTGTACTCGCCGTCGGTTTCGTTCCGGGCATAGATCAAGACCAAGGTATGATATTCCAAATGTATCTTCTAACCTGGATTTTTTCTATGAGGATTGCGATGGTTATCACTTCCGTTCTCGCCTACTACCTTAACGGTTTCCTTAGTAAACTACTCTACAGCCAAAAAGATGAGCTTGATTTTGAAAAACCTCTGACCAGTTTAGTCTGGATAAGTTCAATTCTCTCAATCATCGCTACTTTTGCAATCAGCGCTTGGCAACTTAGACCCATGTTAGAAGATGAGATTTGGATTAGTTTGGCTTCAATTATTAGTCTCGGTACTTTAGGCGCCGCGCTTATCCCGGAATTTACAAAATATTTTACCAGCACCAAATCTAAACATGTGGAAGAAATTGTAAAATCTTCACGTGAAGGTGGTGCTTCACTTAATATTTTGTCTGGACTCGTGGCGGGAAACTTTTCCGCTTTTTGGAAAGGCTTAGTATTCCTCGCGCTAATGTTTTGTGCTTTTTGGTGGGGCTCGAGTTTGGGCGCTATTATGCTCTATCCAACGATTTTTGCTTTCGGTTTGGTCGCTTTTGGTTTTTTGAGTATGGGTCCCGTGACTATTGCCGTTGATTCATACGGGCCGGTCACGGATAATGCGCAATCGGTCTACGAGCTATCGCTTATTGAAGAGAAGTATAAAAATTACACTGATATACAAATTCACCATGAGTTTTATCAGAAATATCACTTCAATTTCACGCCCGATTTTACGAAAGCAAAATATTATCTTGAAGCTAACGACGGCGCCGGTAATACTTTTAAGGCAACGGCCAAACCGGTTTTAATCGGAACAGCCGTGGTTGGAGCGACGACCATGATTTTTTCTCTCATCCTGATCATCAAAAATCAATTCGGGATTGAGCCGGAAAGAATCTTAAACATTCTCAATCCCTATTCCCTTTTTGGTTTAATTGCGGCCGGCATGGTTGTTTACTGGTTTACCGGTGCTTCAATCCAAGCCGTCACCGTTGGTGCTTATCGCGCCGTCGCTTATATCAAGAAAAATATTAAACTTGATGAAAAAGCGGACCTAAAAGCGAGTACGGAAACTTCAAAGGAAGTCGTAAAAATCTGCACGCAATACGCGCAAAAAGGGATGTTTAATATTTTTGTGGCGATTTTTTCTTTCGCGCTTTGCGCCGCTTTCTTTTCCGGCTATCGCGACTTAAACAGTGCGGAAATTAGTATCCAGCTCGGAGCGATTTCTTTCTTTGTCTATTATCTTATCGGCATTGCTATCTTTGGTTTATTCCAAGCAATCTTTATGGCTAATGCCGGCGGAGCCTGGGACAACGCCAAAAAGAAAATTGAAGTTGAGCTCGGCGAAAAAGGAACAGCGCTGCATGATGCGGCCGTGGTCGGTGATACGGTCGGTGATCCTTTCAAGGATACCTCTTCGGTCGCACTCAATCCGATTATTAAGTTCACGACTTTATTCGGCCTACTCGCTATGGAAATCGCGATGAATGATAAATTTTTCGCGCTCGCCCCCTATATCGGTCTCGGCTTCTTTTTCATCGGTCTATACTTTGTCTGGCGTTCATTTTATAAAATGAGAATACCGGATTAAGACTGAGACGAACATAAGCATATTCACTATTCAAGGCTTCCTAAAAAGGAGGCCTTTTTTATTTAAATAATCAGTTTAATCTTTGGCGATTATATTTCGCTAGTTCAGCTCTAACTTTTTCTTCCATAATATCGCGAGATATCGGACCGGCGCTTGCCAGTATTTTTTTCTCATTAAAAATTAAAAAGGCATCTAATTTTATAAGCCAATCCTTCATAGATGTAACTTGTTCTTCAACACTTCTAAGTTCAGCATAAGATAAAAATTGCTCAACCAATAAATTTAGTCTTCTTAATTCCATTTCTTCTAAATAATTTTTAGCAATTTCCGCTTGTTCGCGAGTAATAATTTCACTCTGCCAATTAGTCAAACCTAAATCCACTTTATTACTATCAATACGATTATGGATAATTTCGGTCGCCGTCAGCCCTGTAACAGCATAGTGGAATTTATTTTGTACCATAGCAAAGAATTTTTTGGCGTAATCAGTTCTTGGGTCATAATCAACGCTCGTGGCAAATATATCTCGGACCTTTTGGTAAAAATTAGCCTCCGATGATCTAATATTTCTAATTCTTTCTTCTAATTCTTGAAAATAGGTTTTGGGCGTTCGACCACCAGCTAATTTTTCATCATCAAGCACGAATCCTTTGATAATATACTCTTTTAATTTTTGTGTAGCCCAAATACGAAATTGGGTACCGCGCAAAGAATTAATGCGATAGCCGACGGAGATTATTGCGTCAAGATTGTAATGTTTAACAATATACTGTTTTCCGTCAGCTGCAGTTATCGAGGATTCCTCGGTAACTGCTTTTTCGCTAAGTTCAGCCTCATTAAATACATTTTTTAGATGCAAGCTGACATTATCAGTGCTACAGCCAAAAAGCTCGGCCATTTGCTTTTGACTCAACCAAACAGTCTCATTTTCAAGTTTGACCTCTAATTTGGTTTGACCGTTTTCAGTTTGATAAATAATAATTTGATTTTTTTGTTCATTCATAAAATTAAAATTAATAAATAAGACTAAATATTTTGGGAGCGAGCACAGCCGAACTACCGAGGAATCCTCGGTAGTCAGCATGGCGATGGGATAGATTGAATAATGCGAAGGATGACCTCAGTATTAGCGCAGTCAGTTTCATACTTTTTTCCGTCAGGATCTTCTAGTTTCAACCCGTGACAAAATGTCACGGGTTGAACTTGGTCTTTATCATCTTTCAGATCGTGACGTTTTGTCACGGTCTCACTACCCTCAGCTAGTAATTGATCTTTAAATTGAACGAACTTACCCAACTTGCCGTTTTCATTTTAAGAAAGATAAAGTAAATAATTGATTTGCGCCCGTTTGCAACGTAAATAAAAATATGCTATCATTAATTTGTTGATACAAGTTATCAATTCTGCCCGTGAATACGGGTCCGAGATCCGCAAGTCTCGCCTATGGGCGAGATTTTTGCTTTATAAGGGTTAATTCTGATTTAATATCTTGCGCTTGAATTACTAAATCAGCTTTTTTAACAAGTTCTGTTTGTGCAAATCCGCCTTTAACGAGAATTAATTTTTTACCTCGATCTTTTAAAAATCTAAACAGACTAATAAAATCGGCATCGCTAGAGAACAAACATAAAGTTTCGTATCTATCCATTAACCTAATAGCATCAATACATATTTCCACATCAAAATTACATTTAGGAATTAACACATACTTACCATTAGCATCATGAATAACAGAACGAGTATTACCAGATTCTTCCGATTCATCTAAATAATGCCTAATATGCTGAATATGTTTAGTGACGGCGTTTGTTTTTCCGAAAATATCCCGAGCTACCTTTATAATATGGATAGATTTTTTTCTTCTTTGATCAAGTCCATAATAAAATTTAAAATACTCCGAAAAAAGATGACAAAAATCAAACAACTTTTTGATATCTATGTTTAATTTTTCACCTTCTTTTAATTCATTAAAATCTCCATCTAATCTGTCTTTTTCATACCAATAGTCAACATTAGCAAAATCAATCAAAGACAAAATTCGTCCAAATTCTGGCTTTATCCCCATTCGCATTTTTTTTGCTTCATTTTTAAAATCTGATAATAACATATTAGGAAAATATTTCTGACAATTATAAAAATAATTATAGCGATTATTAATAGATTTTTCAAGGCTAATATTAGATAAAATATTGATAAAATAATGATAAAATAGTTTAATGTTTTTTTTGGCTAATATGACTCACAATTAAAAAATGACCAACGAACAACTAGTTGGTCACTTATAATTTATATCCTGATTAGTTTCCCTGCCCCTTTTTATTGATTTTTTATTGATTTTTTACGCCCTCACTGCTATATTAAAGGTATCTATTTTACAAAAATATGCTGACTAGACTCAAAAAAAGTATTTTACTCCTTGGAGATTTTTTATTTCTAAATCTCGCCCTATTTTTAACTTTAGTAATTCGCTACCGCCAAGATACCTGGCTAGATAACTTCCGGGGCCACTTGCCGCATTTTTTAGTTATTTTCCTTATTTGGCTCATTGTCTTTTACATAAACGATCTCTATAATCTCAATCTCCAGGCCAGCGGCCGCAAATTTTTCCGTCAAACGATCGGCGCAGTTGCGACGAGCAGCCTATTTTCAATCATATATTTTTATTTAAACGTCCAAGCGACAATTGCCCCAAAAACTAATCTCGCTATTTTTATCGTCGTTTTCATTATTCTTTTTTTCTTCTGGCGCGGTCTTTATCAGGCACTCGTGCGCTCTCTTATCCCGGAAAGTAATTTAGCGATTATCGGTTTTAATAAACATACTGAAATTTTAATTGAGGAATTAAAAAATAACCCTGGCTCGGGTTATCAAACGGCTTTGATTTTTAAAAATGCCGGCGACATGGATAGTTTAGTCGAAAGCATCCAGGAGAAAAACATTCGCGCCATCGTTGTCTGCGACGACTTTGGGCAGAGCGAAAAAATGCGCGAGGCTTTATTTAGTTGCCTGAAGTATCATATTGTTTTCTTTGATTATCCTGACTTCTATGAACTCCTAAGCGGCAAAGTCCCAGTTGAAGCAATTGGTCCCAGCTGGTTTTTAGAAAATCTAAAAGAAGGTGAAAGAAATTATTTTAACTTTGTAAAACGAATTTTTGATTTTTTTGGCGCCTTACTTATTCTTATTGTTTCTCTAATTTTCTGGCCGTTAATTGCTTTAATCATAAAACTCGAGAGTCGCGGACCTATCTTCTTTACGCAAAGACGCTACGGTCGCAATGAAACAATATTCAAAATGATAAAATTTCGCACGATGCGCGTTAGCGACAACGATGGTTCACCGACGACTGAAGGCGATAGTCGCGTGACTAGATTTGGATCATTTATGCGTAAAACTCGGCTTGACGAAATTCCTCAAGTTTTAAATATTATTAAAGGCGACATGAGTTTTATCGGTCCTCGGCCCGAACGCCCGGAAATAGTCGCGAGTCTTGAACATCAAATTCCCTTTTATAAAACTAGACTATTAATTAAGCCGGGTATTACCGGCTGGGACCAAGTCTCGGGCCATTACCATTCCCCTTCGCTTGAAGATACTTTAGAAAAACTCCAATACGATTTATTTTACTTAAAGCACCGCTCTTCTTATTTAGATTTAGCGATTACTCTCAAAACAATCGCGACGATGGTTAGTCGAGGGGGGAGGTAGCCTTCATGAACTACAAAAAGATAATCGAATATTCAATCTATTTGATAGCGCTTTTTTGGAGCGGTCTTTTTTACTTTTTTTCTCGAGGTATTTACG
>Ga0247842_10005278_pt1 | contig 15435 bp, 6 predicted proteins | sample LaCruzMarch2015__3_FD_192411 | JGI IMG/M metagenome (GOLD analysis project Ga0247842, IMG submission 192411) | Freshwater microbial communities from meromictic Lake La Cruz, Castile-La Mancha, Spain - LaCruzMarch2015_19m | ecosystem: Environmental > Aquatic > Freshwater > Lake | place: Spain...
TTGAATTTGAGTTTTGAAGAAGCAGCATTTGGAACAACAAAAGAAGTAGAATACGAAAGAATCGAAAAATGCGAAAAATGCCACGGCACAGGAGCAGAAGGACAATTAAAAAAATGCCCAACATGCCACGGCAGAGGCGTAGAAATAAGACAACAAAGAACACCATTTGGAATATTCCAATCCCAATCAATATGCCACACATGCCATGGCAGAGGAGAAATAGCTGAAAAAGAATGCAAAGCTTGCGGAGGAGACGGACTAAATGCAAACCAAACAAGAATAAGCGTAAAAATCCCTGCAGGAATAAACAACGCAAACCACTTAAGACTAGCGGGAAAAGGACATGAAGGAAGACACGGAGCAGGAGACTTATTTATAGTGATACTTGTACAACCACACGAAATATTCAAACGCGACGAAGAAGACATCTATGCCGAAATACCAGTAGCATACTCAGAAACCGCACTCGGAGCAACAGTAGACGTACCAACACTACACGGAAAAGCAGAACTAAAAATCCCCACAGGAACACAAAGCGGAACAATATTTCGAATAAAAGGAAAAGGAATCCAAAAACTAAACAAAGAAGGATACGGAGACGAATACATCAAAGTTATAGTTACAACCCCAACAAAAATATCAAAAAAACAAAAAGAACTACTAGAACAACTAAAAAAAGAAGACGACGCATCAAAGAAAAGAAAAGGATTCATAGATAAAATCCTTGGAAAATAAAACAGCTAGCGTTTAACTCCAAAACGGCGAGGATCAAGCCGAAAACGCGGAGGAGACATTTTTGTAGGACGGGTTATTAAAACTCCATCAGGGGTTTTACCGACTATACCCCACATCTTTTCTTTCACTCTAAAACCAGCTTTTTTAAAAGCAATCTTATGCGAAACAGTGCCCCTAATCTGAACTCTTTTGATTTCTTTTCTTACTAGCGCATCAATTTGTTTAATACGTTTTGTATCTCTTTGTTTAAACAAAGCAACAGCTTGTATATAATCAAGTTTTGATAATTGCCCGAGTTGTTCCAGCCTGTTAAAGTATCTTTTTGAATTGGCATACCGCGCAATTTCAATATTCGTTGCTTTTTTAGCTATTTTTAATTTATGCAATACCGCTGCAAGACTGGGGCTTTGATAAGCATGATGCTCACTAGGCGCAGAAGCATAAATTTTTGCATTATGCGCACTTGATGACTTGATGAATTCCTGGATTAAAAAATCAAACATTCGCGTTTTTGTTTTTCTTTCCAGTTCAGTTAAAACAGCAGTGTGTGATCCATGAAAGTTGCCGATAGTAACAAGAGCCCTTCCTTGAAGCGAATTCTTAAGACTAAAACTCAAATCACAAAAAGATGTTTTATTTTGGAAAATTAAATGGCCTTTCCCCATCAAAAATCAATGGCTCAATACCATTATGCTTAAACAATGGGTGATTAGTAATATCGGTAATTATCGGTCCAAATCTCTTTACAGCAAGGATGATTTTTTTGCTGTTACTTAACTTGGCTTCTTTGTCAAAAAATTCAATTAAGTGAACCCTCTGTATAAAACCAGTAAAGTTTTCTTCACCAATCGATTTTGCAAAATTCACTAAACTATTCAAATCACTTTGCCTGATTCCATTACGTCCAATTGCGCGCCTTGCAAAACCCCAAGTTTCACCAAAACCACGATAACTTAGCCCACCTTTAGCAGATAATATTCTAAGTGCCTCATCTAGACTGACAACATCTAAATCCATAACTAAAATATAACTTCAAGATTAATATAACTACTTTTTAAACAAGGCAAGAAGCAGAGTAGATTCGGTTGGTAAATTCAAAGGTTTTGATTAGCGTCGGCATTTTACTTTGCTTAATTTAATAAACTGATTAAATAGGAATTTAATTGAGCAATATGAAAATCAATATTAAAGAACTTGTTTTATCTGCAAACAGATTTTCGAAATACAACCCGATGCAGGAAGAATGCATAAAAAAAGGTTTTGCAAGAAGCATGGTTGTAAGTTCACCAACAGCAAGTGGGAAAACAATTACTGCTGAACTATTTATGCTAGAAATGGTATTAAATGAAAACAAAAAAGTTATTTACACTTGTCCGTTGCGCGCACTTGCAAGCGAACACTATGCTGATTTTAAGAAGAAATACACAAAACAAGCATCCTCAAATAACATAAAATTTGCGGTATCTACTGGTGATCTAGACTCAAGCAGTTCATATTTGAAAAACTTTGATGTCATAATGACAACTTATGAAAAACTTTCCTCTCTTCTTCGGCACAAAGCAGAATGGTTATCACAAGTCGGAGGGGTAATAATAGACGAGATGCATGAACTAGATTCTGATAGGGGACCGGTACTAGAAATTGCCTTAACACAAATGCAAATCAATAACCCTAAAATTAAAGTGCTTGGGTTAAGCGCAACAATACCAAACGTGCAAGAATTAGCCAAGTGGCTTAAAGCAGAACTAGTAGAATCAGATTATCGCCCAATAAAATTAAGGGAAGGAGTTTTACTTGAAAATGAAGTGGAATACAATGATGGCACAACTGAAAGCGGTGGACTTGAAGATATAATCAAAGAAAATCTCGCAAAGAAAAAGCAATTACTTGTTTTCATGAATGCGAGAAAAAGAGCAGAAGCTAAAGCAAAAGAAATGGCTGAATTTGTTGGACATACTTTAGATTCAGAAGAAAAAAGATTTTTAGAAAAAATCGCTGATACAGCACTAAATGCACTTGAATCCCCAACCGAACAATGCACAACGCTTGCAGGAACAATAAAACAAGGAACAGCATTTCACCATGCTGGTTTAGTTGGAAAACAACGTGAAATAGTAGAAGAAAGTTTTAGAAACGGAAAAATAAAAATCTTATGTGCAACACCAACACTTGCAGCAGGAGTAAACACTCCAGCAGATATTGTAATTATTCCATCACTTTATAGGTTTGAAAAGTACGGGATGAATTTAATAGCAGTACGAGAATACAAGCAACAAGCAGGAAGAAGTGGAAGACCAAAATTCTCAACCGAAGGCAAAAGCATTATAATAGCAACAAGTGATGCACAAAAAGAAATGTTTACTGAAAAATACATAAATGGAAAAACCGAAGCAATACTATCAAGACTTGGAATAATCCCAATTTTAAGAACGCACATCCTTGCGTTAATAGCAACAGGATATATTTCTGATATCAAAACAATTGAATCATTTTTTGAACGCACTCTATATGCACATCAACTCCAAAACATGGGTGAATTAATTGATAACGTTCTTGAAATAACAAGCGACTTAGAAAAGTTTGAATTTATAAAACGCGAAGGAGAAATATTTAGAGCAACTACTTTAGGAAAAAGAGTATCTGATTTATTCCTTGACCCAGAAAGCGCACACGAACTAATAACAGTACTAAAAGAAAGAAAAACCTTTACTGCTTTCTCATACCTTTACGCATGGGTAAACTGCACAGAGTTCTCTCCATGGATGAACCCCCCAGCAAAAGCAAAACCACTAGTACTTGAAGAACTTGCTAGCAGAGTTGATGAACTACCATTCAGACAAGAAAAAACACTATTCGAACCAGAAGCTATTGAAAAATTCTTTTCAGCCCTAATGCTAGAACAATGGATAAACGAAAAACACGAATCCGAACTATTTACTAACTATGGACTTGCACCAGGGCTGCTATTTGGAAAAACACAAATAATCGAATGGCTATCATACGCCACTATAGAATTATCAAAAGTTTTAGGAATAGAAAAACACTTAATTAATTCCCAAAAACTAAGTAAAAGAGTAAAACATGGAGTAAAAGAAGAACTATTACTACTTGTCGAATTAAAAGGAATAGGGAGAGTAAGAGCAAGAAAATTATTCTCTATCGGAATAAAAAAACCAAGTGAAGTAAAAGCCAATATTGAAAAAGTGGAGGCCCTACTAGGAAAAAAAGTAGCTGATTTGATTAAACATCAACTAAAGCTTAATGAATCCAACCCAAATTCAATGCAAAATACACTAAATTGACTTTAAATGAAATTTTTGTTATAACTTTTTAATAAATATCTTAAAGTTAGAGGTTATTTATTGCTAATTTCTAATTGAAGTAAGCTTTATTAACAACAATTCACTTATTTCTACAATTAGAGGGCAATTTGTGGTTGGATGGATATATCTACAATAACTGAGCCTTTTAGGAATTTCTATTATGCTCTTGAAGACAAATGGTACGACTTACTTGACTACTTAAACAACCATATCCCAGTATACAAAGTAATAGACCCAATAGACAGCGTAGTACCAAGTTTTATTGTATTTTTACTCGTAGTAATATTCTTAGTAGTACTTGGGGCATACCTAGTTCAATTCGGTTCATATTCTGGAATAGAATTCCACACAATCGACTCAAAAACCAAAGCAAATTTAAGCGGAGTCACAATTTATGGAGACATAAACTCTATTAGTTTTGATGAAGTCACTGATGAAACAGGAATAAGCGTAATTACTCTTGAAAGCGGAACACAAAATATATTCGATCAAATAAAAAACGTATTATTTGGTATTCAAAAAAATGAACTATATGCAACTGTTTCAGCAGAAAAAGCAGGGTACAATAGTATTGCTAATACGCGAATTAATATTTCAACAAAAAAAGCAACAATCTCACTGGTGAAAAATGAAAATGCTGGACAAGAAGGCAACGTAGATTTTTTGGAAAATTATCCAAACAATACCAATGTAACACTAGTTGATGCACTAACCGATGAAGCAATAATTGATGATACAGGCAGTGCATATGTAAGATTTGGTTGCGCAAACAAATCAACAATATCAAAAACAGCAGAAGACCTTGATGACGGTGACTTGGATGGAAAATTTACACTAAACCAAGAAGAGTGCCAATTTGTAGTAACAACTGCCTATTCTCCTGGATACGAAGCACCAACAAATTTACCCCGAACTCTACCAATAGCAATAAATGAACACAGAATATCACTATCAAGAATAAGATCAACTCCTAGCGGAACGGTAAAAATCTACACAGCTGAAAAAAACTCAAACCCTGAAAAAATGATTCCAAAAGTCCAAGTAACACTACTTGACAAGTACAACCTTACTGCAGCAAGAAAACTAACTGACAACAGTGGAGTTGCAATGTTTACTGACATTGAAGCAGGAACATACAAGATAATTGCTGCAAGTACAGATGGAAATTATGCATCAATACGCGTTGATGAAAACATTACAATTACAGCAGTCAGTGGAGCAACAAGAGAAAAAAAAATATACTTAGAAAAAATTGACCCAACACTACTAAGATTAATAAATGTACAACTAAGAGATGAAGATACAGATGCTATAATTAGCGGAGCAAAAGCATATGTACAAGAAATTATAACCTCTGGAAACACAACTTCACTTAACCCCCTTGCAGGATGCATAAACAATTGTGTGAGCGACTCAAGTGGAATAGTAAAATTAACTGGATTAAGAACAACAGACATAAATAAAGTCCTAATGATTGTAAATAAACCCGGTTATGTAATAAAAATCTTTAAACCAATACTAGTAAAGTCAATTGACCCGCCAACAATTGAATATATGGAGGGAATTAATTCAACAAACTCTGGGAACGCAAGAGTTAATGTAAAAAGCACATCAAATGGCGCAGCAATCAGGGACGCAAAAGCATACTTGTATGTAAATCTTCTTGAACCAAAAGTACAAAGAGTTCAATTATTTGAAGACGGAATATACACAAATTCAGAAGGAAACGCGATATTCAACAGTCTTCCAATAGGACTAGACAAAAACTATGTCGCAAGAGCAACATATGACACACTTGACTCAGGATATTCAATCGCAAAACAAGTACTTGCAGGACAAACAACAGATTTTAATTTATCAATTGCACTTGAAGCAGCATATATTAGAGTACTACTACTTGACGCAAATAATGGACAAATAATACCAACAAGAGCGGATGCAAACGTTGTTCTTTATTCAAGCAACCGCCCAACAGAGATATTAAGATATGACGGAACAAGCGCAAGATTTGTCAGCTCAATGTATCCAAGGACAACAGCGTTCACTCTAGAAGCAGATTTGAATAATTATGCAGGAGCAGTAGTAGAAATCCCAATTGGAAACCTATCAAACGGAGCAAATGATTTTAATATCCAATTATACCCGCTAAGCATGCTTGACGGAAATGTAAATATATTTTTCAAAGGCTTTTATAGAAATAACTTTGATTTAACTAGAGAAAAGAACAAAGTAAATATAATTACCCCCACAAACCAACACGATGATGGAACATTTGGTTATTACGCAAAAATTGATATTGTTGGCGGAAAAGATTTGAATTACTCTGATTTGTTTGGAGCAATAAGATTCAATGACACGATGAGAATAGTAAGTATTCCATTTAAAACAGAAAAAAACTACTTAGAATCAGGATATTATTTATGCAGTCCGCAAGTAATTGACCCTGTAAACCCTGACGAGTTTTATATCCAAACAGATGCAAATTGCCAACGAAACGATACAAATACAACTGGAGCAATGGCAGGAATACACTGGGAACAAATAAATTCATCACAAAAAAAATTAAAACAAACTATTTACAGTATGGCAGTAAAAACAGTATTTGGAGAAGTTACTACTGATTCATTAATAAATATTAAAGGCTTTGGAAAAGAAAAACATGACACACTCACATCAGAAGACAGATTTGACATAACTTACCAATTAGGCACACCAATAACCCCGCCTGACAACAATGCCCTAATCTCAATACTACTTACTATGAACACAACATTAATACCAAGAAATTCTAATGGATTTGAATATGACGCAATCAAAAAAACTTACACTGAAAGTTCTCAAAGCCAAACAAAAATAAATGTATACCAAAAAAATGACTTTGGAATAAAAATAAAAAATGACTCAAATTTTTCACTTCAAAATGTAAAGCTAAGTGTTTATGCATACAGTGGGCTTACTGAAGAATTCAATTATATCCCAAGCGGATCAATTAGATTTGATTCTAGCACAACAGGGACACTAGCAAAACAACTTACACCAATAACAACATTAAACAAAGGAGCTACATCAACACAACAAACAGTTTCACTTTATTCATCAGTACCAAACTCTACTTCAAACATAGTAGTTGTTGCAACAATAGCTGATAAAAATTACATATTTTTTGCAGACACTAAAACAGTAGGTCTTCAATTAATGCTTTCAGGAGCAAGATTTATGGCGGATATGATGGACCAAAACTTTGACGCAGAAGTATTCTTAACAAATTCCAGAGCCCCAGTAGAATTAGAATCAGTTGATTTAACTACAAGAAAAAACTGTGGAACCCAAAATTCAAGAATTATTGTTAACGAACTACCTGCTACTATTGATTCAACAAGAACAAATTATTTTGAAAAAATGGTTCCAGGAATATACAAACAAGGAACTGATTGTATTACAGTACACGCAGTAGCAAAGAATTCAAATTATGCTGAACTAACAAAAACCATATACGCTGGCTACTCTATGTTACAAGATCTAACACTATCATGCGTTGACGCATCCTTCCCCGATACACTTGGAGACAGCGACATGGAAGAAATCTCAGCCCCATGGAATACTGATTTTGATATACGAATAATAAACACCTGCGCAGGACCAATGCAAATAAGCATTGAATCCGGATTAACACCAGTATCTAATACCTGTGGTATACTCAACCCAATGCAAGAATGCAGTGCGAAAATAAAAGCGATAAACAAAACATTTGATCCAACTATTAAATTTAGTGATGTACTTGGGGTATTCCCAGTTTACATCAAAGCACGTGATGCAAAAACATCAAAAAAACTTGCACTTGCTGATCAATTAAAAGTACACATAGCAAATCCAAGTGACTGTTACCAAATAATACAAAAAGATATTTACGAAGCCAAAACCCAACCATTCAAAGACAATATGACAATACAAAACAATTGCCAGAACACTCTTGTTGATGACTACTATATTCCAAGAGAGGTACTAAGCATGATTGGAGCAGATGTAAACATGCATAACCCAAAATACCAGTCAATTGATTTTAATTATGATATAGTAGTACGAGGAGGAGGGTTTGATGTAAGTACAACACAAGTGAGTAGAATCGCAAGTATATTCTTCCCAGACCAACCAGTACAAGGAATGGCAGTACTTGGCAATGGAGCAAGCGGGTTTAAAAAATACGGGCAATTTCATTTTGCTATACCTGATTATGGTGGACAAACCGATTTATTTTATTTCAGATGGTCAGACAGAAATGATGGTATGAATCATCACGGCGCAATGATTGCAGATAGCATTACGGTGAATTATAGAGATGGAACAAAAAAAGATGTTAATACAAACATAGCAACATTTGATATTGCTACACTTCCAATAGCCTGCAAATGTTTTGATACACGCTATACCAGTGATTCATGCACAGATGCCCAACACATGGATGTAATAAATGGAAATGGAACATTTATTGGGGAACACTGCATGTTAATTAAAAATGACCTGGCCGATGGAGTTGATGAAAATGAAGGAATTGGAGGACTAATGTATGTGTATGTTCCAAGAGGCAACGTTGAATCAATTGATTTTAACATATACGGAAATCCAAATCCGGAACACTTACGAATAAGCGGACTTTCATGGGTAAAATATAATGAAGACATCAAAACATTAACTCCTAATGGAAGCTCGAATTTAACAGTATTAAATAGCGGAGGATTTAGAATTTATCCAATTGAAGGATACACTTACATTCTAAAAAATCTAGCTGATACATCAATAAGCAAACAACTCCAAGAAAGAATTAACCTATGCAAAAAAGTACAATCCGCAGAAGCATGGTATTTTAAAGATAAAATATTCTGGACAAAAAGATCAATAACAAATTTTTATGAAGCAAAAAGCTTTTGCTCTGACTCAAACGGAATAGGAATAGATTTGACTGGTACAATTCCAAGACTTGCTATACTGAACGATGTAGTAGGTGTAAACTCTGCATTTTTGGTAAGTACACTTACAAATAATCAAGATTTATTATGGAATACAACAACCGCTGATGGTGGATGGGTTGATGGAAGTACATTAAAAGGATTTTGGATTGATTATAGCATTGGCGAAAATTATTATCCCCTACAAAAATTTGATTGGTATTACTATACTGGTACTGGAGTTGATCCTGGAGTTGCTGAATACGCTCCACTATGTGCCGCTGAAATTAATAACTCAAGAGGAGTAACAAAAGCAATGTGTACTTCACTTGGAATTACTTGCGACAAAACAAACGGAAGATGCACTGCCCCTGACCCATCCTCATTCACAGCATTTAACAGCAACGCGTACTTAAAAACATCAAACCCCCTTATAGAAGTAAATATCAAATCAGTAAGTTCAGGAGGAAAAGCAATTGACTCGAATAGTGTAGTAGTATGGGTTGAAGGAGGACAATTAAAAGCAAGATATATTGGAGAGAATTATGCTTTATATGACGACCAAACAATAGAATCAGATATAATTGCAAAAGATGTCAAAGGAGACCAATATGGCACATTAACAATAATAGATTACATAAATAATCCAGAAGATTAACAATTAAAAAAATTGTTTTTATTAAACCAATTGGTTTTTAGTAGAGCAGTTAAATATTAGAAGAAAACAAGTGATTATGATTATGATGAAAAAAATAGTTATATTGCTATTCATGATAATGGCAATTGGATACGCATTTGCTGGCGAAATAAGTTCTAATGAGCTAGCATGGAATGCAGGACTAAACATAAAACTTGACAAACAAACTTATCAACTAAATGAACAAATAACTGGTGAAATAACAATTGAAAACAGAGAAAATGCTCCTCTAGTTGGAACAAAAATAGTTTTACAAATAGTGCAAGGAAGTTATTATTACCCATCCCAATTTAATAATGCTGAAATAGTTTTGCATGAAGAAATAGCTGATTTTAACTGGGTACTACAAGGAACTAAAAAATCAATGAAATTTATATTGCCTGCACAAAGGTCAGGAGAATACAGAGTTGATGCATATGCATGGGCAGCAAAATCAGTAATGATAGGAGCAAGCAATATTCTACTAAACCCAAGCTCTGCTACTTTTATTGTCCCAGGAGAAAAATACAAGCGCCCAACAATATTTAGAGAAATAACTTTATTTAACGGCAAAGTTGGACCAGTAGGATTTCCAATTGAAGCAGGCGGAATAATAAAAGGAAGTATTGCACTAACAGCTATTCCAAGCACAGGATTTAGTAACCTAAAAATAGGCGCAGTGATTTGTGAATGGGCGACCCCATTTTGCGACAATGAAAAAGAAGTAAAAGCCGATTTCGGAAATATTGATGTTGGTGGAAATGCATACGCTGTAATAGAACTAAAAGCCCCAGAAATATCCTCAGCCTATGAAATATTCTTCAAAGTATATAGTGGAAATGAAGTAATTGGAATATACAAAAGCCGAGCAATAGTAACAGGTCCAACAGCAAAAACAAGAAAAGTGTTAATCGAAGGACTTGCAAAAAGAAGCTACTCAATAAAAACCTACCTCACAGGAACACCAGATCATTTTGGAATGGCGAGTTTTACTGATTTTGATTTAAAGATAGAAACCTATAAAGATGGAAATACTGTATTTTCAAAAACAGAGCGAATCCCGCTAATTGAATATGCTGATATATTATTTAAAGAATTTGAAGTTGGAAGAATACTTTTTGATAAAGTCTGTGTATTTGTAGAAAAAGAAGGAAAAATTTATGACAAAGTATGTTTCTTAGCCCCAATGAAAGAAATACAAGCAGAATATGATTTACTTTACCCAACCCCAGTAAGCGTTGATTGGAAATACTACCCTGAAAATAATGCTCTTAAAATTACTCTAACAAAAGAAAAAATAAATTCAAAAATAAGGTTATTTTCATCAGATCAAATGTATATTGAAGAAATGATTAATGAAAACAATGTTTATACAAAAACTATTACAATCCCAAAAGAAAACCTAACACTTACAGTGGATGATATTGACGCAAAAGAACAACAAGTATTCCAAATAAATCTGGGCGCTGGCGGAGACGAAACAGGAAATTTAATTATTGAAACTGGTGTCAAACCAATTGAAGAATGCAGTGGAAAAATTTGTGAAAACGGACAAGTATGCACATTAAAAACAACTCCTTCAATCCAAGGAGAATGCTGCATGGATAAATGCGTTGCATTTGGAGAAATAAAACCCCAAGATGGAAAAGAAATGGTTCCACTGATATTACTAGTTGCAATAATATTAACTGTAATTGCAGTATTTGTTTTATACAAAGCCATAAAGGTGATGAGAAAATGAATCTAAAACTAATTATGGCATTTGTTATAGTAATTTGTTTATTTGTTCCAATGGTGTCCTCAAAAGAACACTGCCGAAGACAAGTAATAGATGACAGTGTAACCGCCACTGATTTTATTATTGGAGATGCAATTTATGATCCAACGAGTGGGATATGGATAGCGACTATTGGCTCAAGGATGGACATAAATGGAATAAGTTACTTTGTGCTTTACTGCCAAGACGGGGACGCAAGCAGTTTCAAATATTATATTGATGTACTGGACGCAACCAGTGGAAAAATAGTTGCAACAAATGTAAATGGTAATTTAGGCCCAGTACAGGTTTTTGGTGGTTATTGTGAGTCTAATGGAAGTATATGTTATTCTTATAAAGGACGTAATTATCCAAGCTTTGGAGAATGTTCTTCTGGAACTACCTTTGGGGCAGGAGGTGGAGAATTAGGCACCATCTCAATTCCATTTGATGAAACTACTGTAGGATATCATGAATATGTAATAAGGTTTGGAGCAATTTCCCCAGCAACTACAGATCCTTATTCACCAAGCCTCTGGATGCGACCAATTAAAACAATAAAAATATATGTTGGAATGCCAGGGTTATTAACATTTAACCAACAAAAATTAAAAAGAATCGGATACTATGACAAAAACGGTGAAGCAGTAATAGACACTGTATTTACACTACTAAACAAATCTCCATTCACAGTAATAATAAAAGATTATAAAATTAATTGTCAAGGAGAAGTAACTTGCGAACTAGAAAAAATAGGGGACCAATTAGAATATCTGAATTATAAAATTAAATCTGATCAACCACTTGTAATCCCGGCAAAAATAAGATTTAACAAAAGAACAACTCTCCCAGAAGACTTCTTTGTTTCACTAGAAGTAGATTATACTGCCAATGGATTAACAAATTGTGACATAGCAAACAAAAAAGAAAACTGCAAAAGCACTTCTTCAATAATGGAATATAAAGTTGGGCTACTTGAAAAACAAGACTTCCAAATAAACATAGTTACCCAGGAATCTGAAAGAGAATGTGTAGATGCAGAAGGAAACCCTGGGCGAACAGGGCCTGAAATTGCACCTAGAATAAATTTACAATTTGACCCATCAAAAACAAATTATGACTGTTCACCGATAAATCCCCTAACAGGAGAAGAAAATCCGGCTTGGGTGTACTGCTCACAAAAAGAATTCCTAGTCCAGCTAAGCCAAAGAATTGGAGAAGGATGGATCAGACTAGACAACATAAAAGCATACGAACAGAATATAAACAATCAAGCAGCAGATGCATTACGAACAGAAAATGGAAGAATATTATCATTTAACGCATACCTGCAAGCACAAGACATTTCTCACACACAAGTTACTACAAACATAAATACGTTTGGCCAGGGATTATTACAATCAGTTGCCCTCCCAGGAACGGTATTTGGGGACAATGCAAAAGCAATCCCGCGAATGAAAAACTTGGTTAATTCAATAAACTTTAAATTAGCAGTAGGTGGAATAAAAGTTGACGAAACCGCTCTTGAAGTTGGAATGTATAAAGTAACAATTGATATGAACGATATAGATTTATCAAGCTCAACCACATCAACACTATTTAGATCAGATAACACAGTAAACCCTGCAGCAAACATAAAAGTAACCCTAGAAAAACTCACACCTCCAGAATTTGATTGGTTCTTCTACTATGACAACGGAACAACAGAAGGATTCAACAACGCATTTGGCGGCGACGCAACCTCAACAACATTTAACAAAACCAACATACAAGACAGAGGACTAATACTTAATTTTACAAAAACAAATACTTCTATGAAAGGCGAATTATACAAAATAGCAGCAATTCCAATGATTGCAAGAATTACAGACACGCCTACTTCAAGCGTTTCCCCAGCAAGATTTGATGCAAGCGGAAACGGAATAGGACAAAGCAATTTCACTTACTGGACAGGATTTGCTAGCTCCCTACCAATAGGACCAGAAAGAGGATGCGAAACAACAAGCCTCAACCCACCACTAGGAAATAAAGCACTCCCATACAGAATAGCTGACGAAAATGCAGCAACAAATACGCTATCAAATAACTTTAATACTTACACAATAAAAGAACTAGATAGTGTTGCAACCGGAAGCACAATGTACCTAGAAACAGTACTATATGTTCCAGTAGGACAAGACCTATGGATAGATGCACCATTTAAAATCTCCACACTAAACGGAACAACAGATAGTAATATCACAAACAAAGAAAAACTTAACATAATAACTAACTCAAGCGGCACATGGGCAAAACAATTCATAATTGATGGAACAAACATAAACACAATACTACAAAGCGTACTAGCAAAAATCAATGATGGAAACGTATGTGTAATAAAAGACACTTCAAGAAATGAAACTAATTGGAAATTATATTGGAACCAAACAGCAGTACTAAATTCACTTGCAAACGTCAAAGCACAAATAACTGATGCAAACCTCTGCTCTGCAAGGCAACAACTATCAAGCTAAAAGCAAATATTGTTAGGGGAATTTGTCAAAAAATATAGAGTTGTGATTTGACGGTAGTGTTCTGATTTTTGCTGAAACTCTTTTATAGTGGTCTAACCCTTTAGGGTTAGTTCCACTATTCCCATTAATTTGACATGGAGGTGTTTTGGTATGGGAAAATTGTTTACAAAAGAGCAGGCAAAAGAGTTTGTGAAAGAAGGTAATTTCAAAGATGCAGACCAATTATGGGATGCGTTGACAGAACCGTTCAAAGAAATTTTACAAGCAACTCTAGAAGCGGAAATGGATACCAAACTCGGTTATTCAAAATATGACTGGCGAAACAAAGAACATGAAAACTCACGAAACGGGCACACAAAGAAAACAGTCATTACCAAAGCTGGAGAGGTAACACTAGATATTCCAAGAGATACAAATCAAGAGTTTGAACCAATAATTGTAAAAAAGCATGAACGCAGAATCAATCCATCAATAGATGATATGATTTTGTCAATGTATGCCAAAGGCATGAGCGACCGAGATCTTGCCACACACATGTACAACATTTACAAAGTTGATTTATCACGTTCTCACTGGTCGTGATGTGCAGTTTTTTGCTTCAAGCAAAAAAGGCAAACCGTCAGGAAAAAATCGTTTCCAACAATTTCTTGAAGCCAATGAAATCAAACACGTATTGGCTCGCGTGAATCATCCACAAACTTGTGGAAAAATAGAACGAACGTTTGGTGAAATAAAAAAGCGTTTATATCAATGGCATGATTTTGATACTATTGATGAGGTTGTTGAGTGGCATAACACGCTCCTGCCAAGCAGGAGCTTGGATTACGCCAACCTCGAAACTCCAATCCAAGCATTCCAAAGAAAAATGCACTACAACCGAAAAATTATAAAGAAGGTGAACCAAATATGAACATGCAAAAACGATTCACAAATCCTAGTAGTGTAAATAAATCAGGTAACCACATAAGTTCTGACCAAAACCATGCATTTTTATATAACTTTGAATGTTCTCTATGTTGGTATAAGTGTTTTCATGATTGAATTAAATCAAGTTAATATTTTTATTTTAATTATTGCTCTTTCTGTGTTTGTTTTATTATTTGGTTGCCCTCAAACTCTACCAGTTTGTGGAAATGGAGTTTGTGAAATTGGAGAAACTTCACAGAGCTGCTCTATTGATTGCCCATCAGAACAAAAAACTTGTAGCCAACAAAATGGATATACTTGTAGTGTAAATGAACAATGTGGCACTCAATTCTTACAAGCAACTGATACTACTAGATGTTGTCAAAATCAATGCACGCCAAGCCAAGACACATGCACCACGCAAGGCGCAATATGCAGGAACCAGTGCCTTGAAACTGAACAGCAGGATACGTTAGATCAAAACTGCAATGTGAACGGGACAAAATGCTGCGTGCCAAAAGAAAATAAATGCGACAACCCGAATGCAATTTGCAGGAACCAATGCTTTGGAAATGAACAGGCA
>Ga0247842_10005281_pt1 | contig 15432 bp, 14 predicted proteins | sample LaCruzMarch2015__3_FD_192411 | JGI IMG/M metagenome (GOLD analysis project Ga0247842, IMG submission 192411) | Freshwater microbial communities from meromictic Lake La Cruz, Castile-La Mancha, Spain - LaCruzMarch2015_19m | ecosystem: Environmental > Aquatic > Freshwater > Lake | place: Spain...
AGGGGTGGCCGTTTCGGAGATGGAAAAATCCTGACGTTTGCCCTTGAAAAGTTTGATTATTCCATTGGGAGATATGGCAAAAATATTTTCATTAACGCTGATATCCGAAACCCGAGACAAATCGGTGCCGTCCCTTAGCCAGTCAATCTTGGCGCCAAAACCACCCTCGGCTCTCGGAAAGCGATAAATCTGGTTATTTTGACTGTCCAGAAGATAAAGGTAGGTCAAATAAGTTTCGCCGGCTGTAATATTTGATTCGGCGGGAATTTCAATTAAATTGGACTGAAATTTCCCGGATGTCGGTGAAAAAGAAAAAGCTTTTTTATCTTTTGCTATAAGCAGAATCAAATTCAGATCATTCATACCGGCAGAATTTTTGATAGTTCCAATTTCTGACGGGAAGGAAAATAATTTATTTTTTTCCAGATCGAAAACGCCCGAATTTCCGACAAAAAATATTTTTCCGTTTAAATTAATAATTTCGGACAAAGCACTGACACCCTGCTCAATCGTATTCAAATCCGCAAGGCGATTCACATTCGTATCTTGCTCAAGAGGAATGATTGTCTGCGGAGCATTTTGGGCAAGTAAGGCGGCTTTTTTATCGGCTATTCTTTTTTCTATTTTTATTCCCAGAAAGGGGATAACGAAGATAAGGATCAAAAACAGGATGGTATAAATTTTTTGTTCATAGCTGAATTTTGAAAAAAGTTCCTTGATTCTTGAAAAATCAGGCAGAAATTTACCAAAGTTTATTTGCCGAAGTTCGATTTCGTTTCGGAGTCGAACTCCGGTGGTTGTCGTCGATTGAATTTTTATTTTTCTGAAAATTTCAATTGATTTTCTGATTATTTTTTTGATTGTATTGAAGGCAGCAAGGCCGGTTTCCCGGAGTAAATTTTTTACGCTATCAAACCAACTTTTCAAATGCAAATTTTCACTGGGAATTCTTACTTTGGAAAAATCCGGTTTAATTTGCATGGATTTGGCTTTGGAAAATAAATTCGAAAAAATATTTCCCGTTTTTTCGCCAAGGGATGCGAAAAAATTTTTAAAATCTGAAAAAAATTCCGATTCAAAAAAGGATCTGTTTTGGGGCAAATCTTCAGTTTCTTTCATATAGATATGCCCGGGCTTTACGCCTTCTATTTCCTTGCTTGATTTTTCCAATTCTTCTTTTATTTCCTCTTTCAGTTCTTTCGCCAGAGGTTCTTTGGGAATTGCCTTTGCGAAACTTGAACTGCTGAAAGCATTGAAAACATCCTCTGAAATGGCCGGAATTTTTTCGACTACTTTTTCTTCTTTCTTTTTAATATCCACAATTAAAACGGCGGCCTGAGGGAGTTCATTAATGAGCGCTGTTCGAAGAAATCTGACAAAATTAATTTCGGTAAATTTATTGGCGCTTTTTTTTATTTCTTCAAAAGAAAAAATATCAAAAATATTGTCGGTTGAAATAACAAGCTTATCATTTTCTTGAATTTTTCCGCTGGAAACATCCGTAAAAGTCTTGAGGGGATTGAGCCTATCTTCGTCTGTCGACAAGCCGTCGCTGATATCGGTCAAATTTTTTTCTCGCAGAAGAAAAGCATGGCAAGTTCCGATTTGTGTAATGTGCAGATTATATCTTTCCAATGCGGCGCAAAGGATGTTTATTTTTCCAATCCAGGCCACATTTCCATGTTCGGCCAACTTGGAAAGAGCCAAATTAGCTTTGTGCAGGGCCGCTTCAAAGCTTTCAATCGCGCCTCGTTTGGGCTTGGAAAAATATTCCTTTTTTATCACAGAAATCAAATAGTTGGTAATGTAGGAAGAATCTTCCGAGGTATCGGTAATTTCAAAAATACCAAAAATAGTTCCCAGGCCTTGTTGGTTGATATTTCCCGGTTCTTGAATGAAGGCTTCAATAAAGGGTTTTATCTTTTTATCATTGCAAAAAGAAATATCATTGAAAGAAAAATCAAATTCAGGAATTTTTTTATTGGTTCTGTTTCGAGACATCTGTTGTACTGTTTAAAAATTTGCTGTTTCGATATTTGTCATTCCCGACCTGATCGGGAATCCAGTAAATAAACTAAATTGCCGGACTAGATTCCCGCTTTCGCGGGAATGACAAGGGGTAGGGGTAATACAATAATCTATTTGCCATTTTTTAGCAATTTATGAGACTGATATCTTTTATACAGAGTAAGTAACACATAAAAAGAAACTACGAATAAGAAAATAATGATGCCGGCGCTTTTTATGTATTCACTGATTCTTTCAAAAGCATATCCGAAAAAATATCCGCTTATTACCAGGAAAGCGCTCCAGACTATTCCGCCCAAGAAAGAAGCGGTCAAAAAATCTTTAAAATTCATCTTGACTGATCCGGCAGCGATAAAAGTTATCCAACAAAGACCGGTGGTTGACTTTACGTAGAAAATCGTTTTTTTACCGTATTTCTTGAAATATTCTTTTATTTTTTCTATCACGTTCGGTTTTATTTTCAAAAATCGTTCAGATTTTTCCAGAATTCTTGCGCCACCATAATAACCGATGGCATAGAGAATCATATCTCCCGCGATATCACCCAATATGCTCAAAATCAAAACAATGAAAACATTGAAAAAACCAAGACTGGCCAGGAAGGCCCCCAGGATGGTTACAATCGGTCCTTCCAAAATCATCAGAATGAACATGGTTGGATAGCCGATTGTTTTGATATAGAGAAGTGTATGCGGATCGGACAGATTTAGGGTAGGAAACATATGTTTTCTTTTCACTATTATATTAGCATATAAACAAAAAAAAGCGAGAGATTTCCCGAAGACTTCCCCGAAGGCTCAACCTTCTTCCCGAAGGTTGAGCCTTCGGGAAATTTTCAGACACCTCCCCTCATCTGAGGGGAGGAGGTTTTTCGAAATTTGATTTTTTTGGTCATTCTGATATATACTATATTCAAGGAAAATTAAGGTAAAAAGGAGGAATTTTCGTGCAATTCCAAATAATTTTTTAATGCTAAATGTATGTCCGAAATCTTAGAGAGCCTATTCAACTCAAAAGAAAAAACCAGACTTTTGCGCTTTTTTCTGCAAAATCCGGATCAGGAATATGGGCCCCAGGAAGTGATGAAAAGAAATATGCTCAATAAGGCAAAAGGAAAAAAAGAATTGGATGGCTTAAGAAAGATAAAGTTTGTCACAGAAAGGAAGAAAAAAGGTAAAAATTTTTACATATTAAATCAGAATTTTATTTTTTATCCGGAGCTTAAAAACTTGGTAGCCAAAGACAATATTTATCCAAAATCCAGAAATTTAGACAAGCTAAAGCATTTGGGTAATATGAAACTAGCGGTTGTGAGTGGTGCTTTTATAAATTATTCCAAGAGTAAGGCTGATATGATTTTGGTAGGAGATGACGTCAGTCGCTCCAGACTCAAAAGCTTAATGAGTGCACTTGAAGCGGAACTCGGCAAGGAAATAGACTTTGTTTTGATGAACGGAGAAGAATTCAAGTATCGACTCAATATGTTGGATAAATTTATTTTGGAATTTTTGGAGGGTCCGCACGAGGAAATAGTCAACAAAATCACCGGACTCAAGCGCTTTATCGCAGGAAGAAAGTAGGCAATTTTCAATGATCAATGAACAATGATCAATAAATTTTCAATAGCCCAATTTTTAAGCATTGTAAATTTTTTTATTGAAAATTCATTGTAAATTGCCTGCCCGAGATGCGTCTCGGACGCGGCCAGGGAAAATTTGTAAATTGAAAATTTTTTAGTATGCTTTATTTTTTAATCGGAATTGTGGCTTTTATCGCGCTCGTTTTACTTTGGGTTGTTTTTGATTTGAAGAAGAATATGCAAACCGGCGCCAATAAAAACGAAGAGCGCGATAGGCTCGTGGCAATGCAAGAATCCTTAAGGCATATTATTAATGAAAATCGTGAGCTTAGAAAGGAAATTGATACAAAATTATCCGAATCGCACCGCGCGACAAACGAGCATATGACTCAGACGATTCGCACCGTGCAAGGGATTACCGGTCAATCGGCCAAATTGATAGGAGATGTGACGGAAAAACTTACTAAGTTAGACGAAACAAACAGACAAGTGGTCAATTTTTCCGCTCAATTGCAAAACCTGCAAGATATTTTGAAAAATCCCAAGCAACGCGGAGTTTTGGGAGAATATTTTTTAGAAGAGACGCTCAAAAATGTTTTACCTCCAAATTCCTATCAGATGCAATATCCTCTCGGCAAGGACGAAAAAACCGACAAAGACTTGATTGTGGACGCGGTTGTTTTCGTGAAAGACAAAATTATTCCCGTTGATTCAAAATTTTCTTTGGAGAACTATGAAAAAATATTGACCTGTACCGACAATGTCGAGCGCGAACGTTTGGAGAAAATTTTTAAACAAGATTTGAAAAATCGCATTGACGAAACATCCAAATACATTCGACCGGAAAAAGGGACAATGGATTTCGCTTTTATGTTCATTCCTTCCGAAGCCATTTATTATGATTTGTTGGTCAATAAAGTTGGCGCAGTTCAAGTGAATACGCGCGATCTCATTGAATACGCATTCCAGGACAAAAAAGTTATTATCGTTTCGCCTACCTCATTTTTGGCCTATTTGCAGACTGTCCTGCAGGGTCTCAGAGCCTTCAAAATTGAAGAAAATGCCAAGGAAATTCGCGCCAATGTGGAAAAACTTGGAAAACACATCATTATGTATGAAGAATATCTGAAAAAATTGGGTGGCAGTCTTGGCACAACAGTCAATCATTTCAATACGGCCTACAAGGAACTGGGAAAAATTGACAAAGATGTTTCCAGAATTGCCGAAACTGAAAAAAGCGTTGAACCGCTTATTCTGGAAAAACCGCATGAAATTCAATGAACAATGAACAATATAAAATAATAGAAAAAATAAAAAACTCCAAGCCGATATTAGGCATCAAGGCTTTTTTTGCCGAAGAATATTTCCAAAGTTCTATCGCGGTTTGGCTTATAATTTTAAGTTTGGTAGCCAACTTGGCCAATTGGTTGATTTTAAAAATTTTCATCCGGCCCATTGACCTGCCGATAATTCTGCATTACAATGTTTATTTCGGAGTTGATATGATGGGTAATTACAAGGAAGTCTATGTTCTTCCCTTAATTGGGATTATTTTGTTGCTCATAAACCTTTTTTTATCCAAATATCTCTACGAAAAAAAAGAAAGAATTGCCAGTTATTTGCTGATGATGGCGGCGCTTATGATTCAATTGGCGCTTATTGTTTCATCGGTTAGCGTAATTATTATCAACTACTAATGTTTGAATTTCCCAATCCCAAAACAACTGACAAAAAAGAAAGAAAAGTACAAAGAAGCCTGGAAGTAATTCCGGGTATTTTGACTTGGGGAACTCTTTTAGGCATGTTTGTTTTTTCTTTTTATTTGCCGCTTTGGGTGGCTATTTTTGTCATTATCTTCGATCTTTATTGGATTTTCAGAACCATCTTTATTACTTATTATTCTTTGCAGGGATTTTTCAGATTGAAAGAAGGCACGAAGATTAATTGGTGGGAAAGGTGCCAAAATATCGGAAATCCGGGTGAATTCGAAAAAAACATTTCCCTGAAACTGGACCAACTGAAAAAGAGCATTCAGAGCGAAGGATTTATGCAATGGAGGGAAAAAAGGATAATCAAAAAAGAAATAAAAAGACAACAAAAATATCTGGAAGAGGTGAAACAAATAGAAAAAACTTTTTCTGATTCGCAAGAAAAAATTCCGGACTGGAGAGAGATTGTGCACGTCGTGATGTTTCCGACAGCAGGGGAAGCGGCGGAAATAATCGAACCATCCATTCAATCGGTTGCCGATGCTAATTTTCCCAATAAACAGTTCATCATACTGCTTGCTACCGAAGAGCGTGAACCGGAAAAAATGCGTCTTGAAAAGGTTAATTATCTCAAAAACAAATTTGAGGGTGTCTTTCGAGATTTCATCGTAACAACCCATAAAGTTAGGGATGATGAAATGAGGGCTAAGGGATCAAACGCCACCTATGCTGCCAAGGAGTTGGTCAATTATCTGAATGAAAGGAATGTTGATTTTAAAAAAGTGATTTTTTCCAATTTTGATTGCGATAGCGTGGCACATCCGGAATATTTTGCCGCTCTGACCTATCAATACATCACCGATCCTAAAAGATTGCAAAGGAGCTATCAACCCTTGCCGATGTACCATAATAATATTTGGGATACTAATGCTTTTGTCAGAGTAATCGTTACCGGTTCAAGTTTTTGGCACATTTTTCAAAGTACCCGCCCGGAAGGTATGGTAACTTTTTCTTCTCACAGCGAACCCTTTGACACCTTGGTTAAAGTCGGATTTTGGCCGATTAATATGATTAGCGAAGACTCCATAATTTATTGGAAATGCTATACCTATTATAACGGTGATTATAAGGTCAAACCGATTTATTTGCCGGTTTCATTAGATGCAGTTTTGGCGGAAACTTATTGGAAAACATTGGTTAATCAATACAAGCAAAAAAGGCGATGGGCCTATGGTATCGAAAACTTCCCGGTAATAATGCGGGCTATTTGGCCAAATAAGAAAATTAAACTCAGACAGAAACTTTTTGTAGCCTTTGAGATGCTGGAAGGACATCACTCTTGGGCTACAGCCTCTTTTATTTTGGCTATCTTGGGGTGGTTGCCTCTTTTTATCGGAGGAGAAGAATTTAATCAAAGCGTTTTGGCGCATAATTTACCGTCCATTACCAGAACACTCATGAATTTGGCTATGTTCGGATTGATTTTTTCCGCTACTCTAAGTTTCACTTTGATGCCGCCGCGTCCCAAAAAATATTCCAGATGGAGAAATATTTACCTGGTATTGCAGTGGATTTTAGTACCGATATCCGCTCCATTTTTGGGAGCAATGCCGGCCATTGATTCGCAGACCAGAATTCTTTTGGGAAAATATTTCGGAGATTTTTGGGTAACCGAAAAAATCAGAAAATAACTCCGAATGACAAAATGCAAATGCTAAAATATCTCATTCCATTTTTAACCTCTTTTCTTTTGTCTGTTTTTTTTATTTGTCTTTCTTTTTTGTTTTGCAAAAAAAATGTTTCCGAAAAAAGAGATTCAGCGAGGCACATTCATGCCAAAGGAAAGATTATTCGTTGGGGCGGATTAGCGATAGTATTGAGTTTTAACGCGTCTATCTTGCTTAGTGGCGACCTTGTTATCTCGTTTGAGCTGTGGGGGATGATGCTAGCCAGTCTGTTGATTTTGATCGTTGGGATCCGGGATGATATCCATGAACTTTCTTGGAAATTTCAGTTTGTTTTTCAATCTTTAATAGCCGGAGTAATTTTTTTATTTGGAATAAGGATTCGATATCTGGTAGATCCGTTTTTTGGGAAAATGATACATTTGGACTCTGGATGGATGATCGAACTTTCTTTTTTGGCCGGACTTGTCTGGGTATTGCTGCTGATGAATGCGATGAATTGGTTGGATGGCATAGACGGTCTTTCCGGAGGAATAACGCTTATTGCTGTTTTGACAATATTTTTTTTGAGTCTCAAGGCGGAAGTAAATCAACCGCCAATAGCCATCGTGACAATGATTCTGGTCGGTAGTATCCTGGGTTTTCTGATTTTTAACTTTAATCCGGGGAAAATTATGGCCGGCACAGCCGGTTCGATGTTTATGGGCTTTTCTCTGGCGGTTCTGGCTATTTTTTCCGGAACAAAAATCGCTACCACTCTTTTGGTTCTGATGATTCCACTTATTGATTTTGTATGGGTAATAAGAGAAAGATGGAAAAGAGGAGGGTCCATTTTTGTTCCCGATAAAAATCACTTGCACTATAAATTATTGGAGCTTGGTTGGTCGCAAAAAAAAATAACTTCCAGCTTTTTTGTGATTACGGGATTTATCGCGGTCATTGCTCTTAATACGAGAGTCATTGGAAAGAGCATCACACTTGTTTTGTTTGCCATTATCATGATCTTGGTTTTAATCGGCATAGAAAAATATCTTAAGACCAAAAATTTGAGCGACTAAAATGATTCTGTGTTGTCATTCCCGCAAAAGCGGGAATCCAGGTTCCACAAAATAATATATTACAATAAAATTAATTTTGTTTAGCATATTTGTTGAAAGTTATGAAAGAAATAAAAATTTTATTATCCGCAGTTTGCTTACTCATCCTTGGAGCGGCAGGGTTTTTTATTTATGAAAATTATATTACCGCCTATTCTGAATTTGGAAACAAAATAATCAAGATGAAATTAGGCGAAGATGTTTTTCTGGCAGAAATAGTTGATAATCAGAAAAAAATTGAGAAAGGATTGTCTGACAGAGAAAGTTTGTGTGAAAAATGCGCCATGCTTTTTATTTTTGATAATCCAATCAGGCATAATTTTTGGATGAAGGAAATGGAGTTTGACTTAGATCTGATTTGGGTTAGAGATGATAAAATAGTTCAAATTTCTTCTCGGATTTCTCATGAGTCGGGTGCAAAGGAAACAATTTCGCCAATGGGCGAAGTCGATAAGGTGATTGAAATAAATGCCGGGATGAGCGAGAAGTTGGGCTTAAAAGTGGGAGATGAGATGAAAATAAATAAGTAGAAAAACGAATAAAAAACCTTCAAAAAAAGCAAAAACCGCCGATAAGGCGGTTTTTGCTTTAGTATTTTGATTCGCTAATCAAAATTTATCCATCTAATTCAAACGATTTATAGCGCCCATTGGCGAAATAAAACGAATGAAAAAAGATATGAAAAGACTATTTCTTCTTTTTCTTAGCTACTTTCTTCTTAGCTACTTTCTTCTTAGCCTTTTTTACAACTTTCTTTTTTGCTGCTTTTTTCTTAGCTGCCATATTGTTCACCTCTCTTTCTATTTTTTGTTTTTTATTCGTTTTCGAAGATAGTTTTCCTCGATATTTTTTAACTCTTTTGCATTCGACCTTTTTTATTTTAGGAAAAAATATTTTAAATTTTTAAAATTATTTTTTCACTACTTAAATTATATAACAACTAATTTTTTTTGCAATAGCAAAAAAGTTATCCACAACCCAGTTGGATAGAAATCTTCGATTTCATCCAACGGGTTGTAGCCCCGTTAGATATAAGTGCAACGAGTTATCTAATGGGGCACAGGCAAGAAAAAATTTTAAAATAAAATTTTTTCAATTTCTAATTTTCAATTTCTAATTTCTAAACAATTTTCAATGACTCAATGACCGAATGTTTTAAATCTTGCCTACCGACAAGCAGACATTGAAAAATTGGAAATTAAATCATTGTTTGAAAATTGAAAATTGAAAATTAATATACATCACTTGTCTTCTGGATTTTAAAATAAACACTCATTTCAACAACTAGCACTCATTTTTAGCGCCTTTATTACGCCCTAAATGTCAGTTTTTGTCTAGTTGACGCCAAAAATCGTTCGGTTTAAAATAATAAGACGAGGTCGAATTCCTTGGATTGTCCAGGGATCTCGAAAGCTTCAACGTAAGCACTTTTATAATTAAATAGCTCGCTACTTCTTTGTTTTTCGTCTATGAAAAAAGAAGAAATAGTGACAATTAGAAAGGTAGGTGAACATATGGAAGAACAAAAACCAGTTGAAACAAACGAAGACGAATTGAATGTTCAGCAATGGATACAGGATAATTTGAGAGTAATTATCAGTATTGTGATCGTACTCGTCATTGCGGGAGGAATCTATTCCTATTCAAAAAGAACCGAAGTTCCTGCAGTAAGCGAAGATCAAAAACAGATTACCGAAGAAGTTGCCGATAAGGGCATCATTTCCTCAGATGAAGAAGGTACTGCTACAGCAACAACAGCTATAACTGAAAAAGTTGCCGTAAGTCAGGAAACAGAAACTTCTTTTATAGAATCTGCTGCCAAGGGTGAAGGTTCAACGCATCTAGCTCGCAGAGCGCTAGCGAACTATTTAGAAAAAAATCCGGATACAAGCTTAACACCTGAACATAAGATCTATATTGAAGATTATCTTCGAAAAAAGGTAGGTAAAAGCTCAGGAGTCAAGATAGGCACTTCATTGGAATTTTCTAAAGACATGGTTCAAGAAGCAATCACTAAATCAAAAACTCTAAATGACAAGCAACTTCAGAATTTACACAAGTATTCTGTTCGAGTCCCGTCTTTAAATTGACGCTCATAGAAGAGAATTAATACAAAAAAACTCGGCTCTTTAGAATAAAGTATAATACTACTTTTTAATAACAAAAATCCCCCCAAGGGGGATTTTTGTATTTATAAAAGAAAAAAATAATTATATCTCAATCTCGCAAACCCTCCATTTATCGGCCAAATCTTTGTGAAAGACCGGTTTGGCTTTTGGAAAATATTTTTTTATAAGCTGGGATAAGTTATTTTTTTGTTCAGGACTTATTTCAATGAACAATGAACAATAAGCAATGAACGATGAAAGTTTTTTTATTTGCTTAAAGAGTTTATCATAATGATCCAGGCCTTCCTTTTTGCTGAATAGCGCTGATTTTGGTTCGTATTTTTTTACATCCGCAGGAGTTTTGGCATAAATTTTTTGAGAAAGATAGGGAAGATTGGCCACAATGATCAACGAGCAATGATCAATGATCAATTTTTTTTTATCTATAATCGGTTCTAATAAATTTCCGTGTAAAAATGTTATTTTTTTGTCTAACTTATGTTTTTTGGCGTTTTGCTTGGCAACAGCTAGGGCGTCCTTGCTAATATCGGTTGCAAAATACTTCATATTGTCATTCCCGCGAAAGCGGGAATCCAGTATGCTCGCTAAAGATATAATAATATTTCCCGAACCCGTGCCAATGTCAATTATTTTTAAATCGACATTCGACATTCGACATTCGACAATTTTGTCGATCGTAAGATCGACAATCTGCTCTGTTTCCGGGCGGGGAATAAGAGTATTTTTATCAACTTTGAAATCCAGTCCATAAAACTCCTTGTGACCCAGGATATAGGCAATTGGCTCATTTTCGAGGCGTCTTTTTAATAGTTTGCTGATCCTTGTTCCTTGTTCATTGGTTATTGAGAACTCCGGATGCGCCAAAACAAACTCCCGCGACCTACCAATAGCCGCGGAGATTAATAATTCCAAATCCAATGGATCTAATTTTGAGGAATATTTTTTTTGAATATCTAGGATAGAAGGCATAAATTTTTTAAATCCAAACTTTCATGTGTCATCCCCGCGAAGGCGGGGATCCAGGCTCCAGAAATTTTTTATTATATCAAATCGAGTTATAAATCTCTATGCCATATATTTCTACAACCTCTGTCCGTTTCTATGTTTCAATAAATTTAGCGGTAACTGGATTCCCGCCTTCGCGGGGATGACAGAAATGTCCTGAAATTATTAAATTATGTCTTACCTAATTTTAGTTTGTTGTCTTCTTCTTGCAAAGCGTTCAAAATTTCATCCAAATTTCCCTCCAGAATGTGGCCGATATTACTCCAAGACATTTTGATGCGGTGGTCGGTAATTCTGTCTTGAGGAAAATTGTAGGTTCGGATTTTTTCACTGCGGTCGCCGGTGCCGATCTGGCTTTTTCTTTGATCTCCTAATTCCTTAGCTTTTCTTTCTTCTTCGGCTTGGAGGAGGCGAGAACGCAAAACTTTCATGGCTTTATCCTTATTTTTGAGCTGTGATTTTTCATCTTGGCAGGAAACAATCATGCCGGTTGGAAGATAAGTGATACGGACGGCGCTTTTGGTGGTATTGACCGATTGTCCGCCCGGACCGGAAGAGCAAAAAGTATCAATTCGTAAATCATTGTCATTAATGACCAAATCTACTTCTTCGGCCTCAGGCAAAACAGCCACAGTTGAAGTCGAAGTGTGCACGCGACCATTTTTTTCCGTTTCTGGGACTCTTTGGACCCGATGAACGCCGGATTCGTATTTCATTTTACCATAAGCGCCATTACCATTCACTTCAAAAACAATTTCTTTGAAACCGCCAATGCCATTTTGATTGGAGTTGAGAATCGCTATTTGCCAATGATTTTTTTCGGCAAACTTGGAATACATGCGGAAAAGTTCAGCTGAAAAAAGCGCTGATTCGTCTCCGCCGGCACCGGCGCGAATTTCCATAATAACATTTTTGTTGTCATGAGGGTCTTTGGGGATCAGGGTTTTCTTGAGCTCTTCTTCCAAAAAAACTTTTCTTTCGGAGAGTTTGATATTTTCTTCCATGGCCATTTGTTTCATATCGTCATCTATCTCCCCGTTCATTATTTCGGCATTTTCTTTCATTTCTTTTTCGGTTTTTTCAAATTCGCCGATAACACTGATAACACCGGAAAGTTCGGCCTGTTTTTTACCGAGTTCAGCCATTTTTTGCGGATCAAAAGAAAGCTCTGGAGAATTGAGCTGGGTTTGAATTTCGGCATATTCTTTTTTAAGCTGTTCTATTTGATTTTTCATATGAGGTTAGTTTAAGGGACTTTTATCATTTTGTAAATAAAAAAAGAAGTTAGCGCTTGATATATTTCTAACTTCTATATATCTGTATAATTATAGTTTGGAAAAAAATTATAATTCTCTTCTGTTGGCGATGGCTGAGCCAAGGGTTATTTCATCGGCATATTCGATGTCGCCGCCGGTCGAAAGGCCTCTGGCCAGGCGGGTTATCTTTAAACCTGAAAATTCCTTAAGCTTGCCCTTGAGATAGAGCGCCGTAGCGTCGCCTTCGGTGGTTGGGTTGGTAGCCAAAATTATTTCCTGAGCGCCTTCTTTCTTGATTCTTTCAATCAACTCATTAATTTTGAGCGGAGCGTTCTCGTTTCCCAAAAAGATAACTCCGCCCAAAACGTGATAGAGTCCCTTATAAGTGCCGGTTTTTTCAATGGAAATAATGTCCAACGGTTCTTCAACGACGCAAATAGTTTTTTGGTCTCTTTGCGTATTTTTACAAATTTCGCACAAATCTTCTTCCGCCACATTGAAACAGCGCTGACATTCGTTGAGATTTTTGAGTTCCAGGAGACTCTCCGCAAACTCTTTTAATCTGGCATTATCTTGTTTAAAAAGATACAAAACCAACCGTTCGGCCATTTTCGGTCCGACAGAGGGAAGTGAGGCAAATTGGTCTATTAATTTTTTGAATGATTTGGGAAACATTATTTTTTGCTATTCTGTTCTTGCTCTTTCGAGCGACTTAAAAGAAGTCACGCCTTCATTGAAATACATTGAGATTCTGCCAACCGGACCGTTTCTGTGTTTGGCAATATGGACCTCAATAATATTTTTATTGGGGGTATCGGGTTTTTCCCGATCTTCGCGATAAAGAAACATCACGATGTCTGCATCCTGTTCGATGGATCCTGATTCTCTGAGGTCGGAAAGTTTAGGAATTTGCGGACTGCGAGATTCAACGGCACGCGAAAGCTGAGAAAGAGCGATAATTGGAATGTTGAGCTCACGAGCCAGTTGTTTCAAGGCTCTGGAAATTTCCGATATTTCATTTACGCGACTGTCCCCACCCGAGCGACCTTCCATGAGTTGTAAATAGTCGATAATAATAAGCCCGACATTATGCTCCGCTTGAAGTCTTCTGGCCATCGTACGCATCTCCATCACATTAGCGCTGCCGGCGTCATCAATGAAAATAGGCGCTTCACTGAGAATTCCCATAGCCTCTCCGATTCGCTGAAAATCATCATCGCTGTCGCCGGATTTCAATCGTCCGGTCCGGAGGCGCCAGAGATCAACGCCCGATTGGGCCGACAACATTCTGTCAATCAATTGATCGGATGACATTTCCAAGGAAAATATTCCCACCGGAATTTTTTGTTGCACGGCCACCTGTCTGGCCAGATCCAAAGCCAAGGATGTCTTTCCGATTGAGGGTCTGGCCGCCAAAATAACCAAATCGGATTTTTGAAAACCGGCCAAAATATTATCCAAATCCGGAAATCCACTAGGAATGCCTCTGAGTTTATGATCGCCCTTGTGCAATTCATCAATTCTGTCAAAAGCAGCCTCCAGAATTGATTTGATGGGTACAAAATCCTGCTTGATATATTTTTGTGAAACTCCAAAAAGTTTTTGTTCAGCAACATCGAGAATTTTTTCTACATCTTCGGCTTCTCGATATCCGAGCTCGACAATTTCACTGGCGGTTATTATTAATTTTCTGAGAGTTGATTTTTTTTGGACCACTTTGGCATAGTGGGTGATATTGGAACTGGAAGGGACAGAATTAACCAGGGATGTCAGATAACTGGAGCCGCCAACTTTTTCCAATTGTCCCTTTTCTTCCAAGCGATTAGAAAGACTCAAGAGATCAATAGGTTCTCTTTGCTCATAAAGCTCAACCATTGCTTCATAGATCATATTATGATCATCTTTGTAGAAATCTCCATTACGAATGAGATTGGCTACTTTAATAATGGCGTCTTTATCCAACATCAAAGCGCCCAGAACTGAGCGTTCGGCTTCAATATTTTGCGGTGGCACCCTGAGATCGTTAGTATTTTTCGTAGCCATAGTCCTATCATTATATCAGCCACAACCTAAAAATCAACCCTTGACTTTTCGCCCAGTTTATGCAATGATTATACACATTGAATAAAAAAATTTAACAAGGGAGGATAAAATGCAAAAGGAAATATTGATAAGTGAGTTGGCAAGGGAGATTCCCGAGGAAATTCCCATGATGCGACAGTATATAAAAAGTACCGACGTCCTTGTAAATCTCTTATTCAATAAGGCGTCAGTTTTAATGGATCCGAAATTATTTATCGAATCCATTAACAGCGGAAAGGTGGATGATGTCTTGGCGGCAAGCAAGAAAGCTTTGAAAATCAGGGAAATTGCCATGAAGATCAGCGTTTTCTAAGAGAGCCGCAAGAATCAAGGAGTAATGTATGCATTGTCATCATTACTCCTTTTTTATTGACTTTTTATTTAATAAAAGAATTTTCCCCCTTTGCAAAAGGGGGGTGAGGGGGGATTTTTATTTTATCTCTTTTAATATTTTTTTAATTTCTTCCAAGTTTTTTGTTTGCACAAGTTTCTGGCGGATTTCCGAAGCATTGGAAAATCCTTTAACATACCAAGCTAGGTGTTTGCGAATTTCAAAAACTCCCAACTCGCCCTTGTCTCTGTAAATTAATTTAGCGTGTTCAAGAATTATTTTTTTGATAAAGCTTGTCATGCCGAACTTGTTTCGGCATCTAATAACTTTTGTCATCCCGGACTTGATCCGGGATCTAACAACTTTTGTCATTCCGAGCGTAGTCGAGGAATCTAATTTAATTAGATCTTTCGACTTCTCTGCGTTTCGCTCAAGATGACATTTTAGGATGGATTTTATCTCCTCAAATATCCATGGCCTCCCGAGTGTTCCGCGAGCAATGCCAAAACCTTCAATTTGGGGGTATTTTTT
>Ga0247842_10005293_pt1 | contig 15415 bp, 8 predicted proteins | sample LaCruzMarch2015__3_FD_192411 | JGI IMG/M metagenome (GOLD analysis project Ga0247842, IMG submission 192411) | Freshwater microbial communities from meromictic Lake La Cruz, Castile-La Mancha, Spain - LaCruzMarch2015_19m | ecosystem: Environmental > Aquatic > Freshwater > Lake | place: Spain...
GACAAAAGATTTCCCAATCCCCTGCCATGGCATATGGATTGTTTGACCATATTTTAACTATGTATGAATTATTCACGTATCCCAAACATAAAACATCAACCAATTAAGGGAGCACGACCTTTTTATCCACTATCCATGAAAACGCCTATTCAATTTTGATCCACCGGGAGTATTTGTCATCACAGGGGGTAGAAGAGTGTCGGACAACTCTGGAATACGGGCTTACTATTGCAGATCCAGGGTGCTAAAAGATACGGTATTCAGGGCTCAATTTGGGCTCTGATTGCCTCTTTCCGGATCCAAATCCTCATTTCCAACAGGGCACGTGCCAACCTCTTCAATAAATACCGCTTAAAACGCTTGTTTTCAAAAACGGAGCGATTTAAACCGAATAAATCATATAAAAAAAGTGGGCTTTTACAGGCTCTGTAATTTTGGCATAGATTTCAGCCCACAAAGTGCGAAAAAGGCTGCCGGATGCCCTCCTACACCACTCTATTGAGGTCACGTCGGAGAATTTGAGGTTTTAGGAGGGTTTGCCCACTTTTTAAGTCGTTGCGAATAATTCTGGTTGGTGGGTGAGCGCGGATACGGATTTTCCCGAAAAAATATCCCCGGAAATTTTTTGCACGCGAAAAAATATTTTCCGGATTTCTTGTGAGCCATCAGAATCTTTTGGAATTATTTTGAAAATCCGCGAGAGCAAAAAAATCGAAACGATTTTTCCACGAATTATTTTTCGCAGAGATTTTGCGGGCTCCTGCTTTTTATGAAAACGTGGATCTTCCTCACCTATCCGCTCGGATCCGGTATTGAGTGGCGTGTGTCAATGGCGATTTTCGAAAAAAACTGTACGCGGAACAGTTCACTGGAGGCTAATGACAGAAGCGATCATCGTTTGGAATGCGCGGCGACACAAAAGACCGCAGCGTAAAAGACATATACTCATGTATCGTGCCGGGGGTAACTTCCCCCAACGCGGATTTGTTTCATCGGATTAAGGTGTACGAGCGATCCGACATTTTTTTCGCGCTGTTCGATGTCGGGGCTGGATCAATTTTTAATGAGTCTGGTGGATCAGTCTTTTCCGATGAGCGAATACAAACCTCAAGGGTACAAGAATAATGAACCGCTGATATCAGTCAATCAATGGCATTGATATATGAAACATGATGAGATGTAGATAGTCAATACTATACGCATAAAAATTGGGGGTTTGCTATGGTCACGGTCGCCAATCAACTCGAAGAAGCCAGAAAAAAGTTACTCGATCTCACTCTTCATAATCGTCTCATCAATTACCGACCAACCAAAGCCCGCACCCTGAGTATCATTCATGAAGATCCTCTGGAGATTTACGAAAAACTCGTTCTTAATGAAAAGCAGTTGAAATTCCGGGCAATAAGAACCAACAATAGTCCTGTATCCCCAACTCCCCCATTGTCAGACGACAATCAACAAACACCAGACATCGAATTGGCTGAGATAGAATCACGGGAATGGAAACCCTGCACTCCCGACAATGATGTGCAGAACCAGCAGTCGGACAATTTTCTGGACACTCCTTTTGACGCGGACACACTCAAGGAAAAACTCTCTTATATCGCGCAGGAATCTAAAACCGTTTTAGAGGAACAAGGGTATACAATTCTCTTCCTTGCGCTGGGATTTCTGGAGTGGTACGATTCCCCGTCCGAAAAAAAGCCATCACGAGCCCCGATTATTCTTATCCCCATTGAATTGAAACGCGGGGAGATACGGGAATCGTTCTCACTTCAATGGACAAATGAAGATATCCTTACCAATCTCTCGCTGAAGGAAAAACTCAAAGAACTGGGGGTTTCTTTACCGGATTTTGAAATGCCCGATGGAAAAAAGGGAATCGATGACTATTTAAAAAAGGTAAAAGAAGCAATTCAGAACCAGAAAAAGTGGAATATTTTTGCCGATATCTACCTGGATTTTTTCAGTTTTTCAAAATTTGTGATGTACAAGGATCTTGACAGCACAACCTGGTCTGATGGAGTAAAACTGGCAATGCATCCCTTGATCAATGCAATCTTCAATCCGGATCCCAACAGTCCCAAAATGCCAGGATTCGACGAGGAAGAAGTCGATAACAAAATACGGGCGGATGCAGTGTACCATATCCTTGATGCGGATTCCTCCCAGATTGCTGCCATCGAAGATATAAAAGCCGGGAAAAATCTTGTGATCCAAGGACCGCCCGGCACAGGGAAATCACAGACAATCGCAAATGCTATTGCGGATCTTCTGGCACAGGGAAAGACCGTCCTCTTCATCAGTGAAAAAATGGCAGCTCTTGAGGTTGTAAAAAAGAGGCTTGACACTGTTGGTCTGGGAGATTTTTGCCTCGAACTCCATAGTAAGAAGGCAAATATCAAAGAGCTTCACCAGAAACTCCAACGGACGCTCAATATAATCCCGCCCGGAGAAGTGAATGTCACAGATCAAATTTCCCATCTTGAATCCCTCAAAAGCGAACTGAATGACTATCTCAAAGCCTTGTATACACCGATTGGTAACAGGAATCTTACTCCATTTTTTTTATATGGCACACATGAAAAAGTAAAAAACCATTTCCGTCAGCAATCACGGGAGATGGTCAGGTTCCCGCTTCCCGATGCAGATGCAATTTCTGTAAAGGAATGGCAAGCCAGTAGTGTAGCATTAAACAATCTGGCGACGGTACTGCCAAAAGTCCGTCCGGTTCAGCGGCACCCCTGGTACGGATGCAATCCCGGTGTCGTTCATCCATCCGATGAAGCAACCATCAGACTCTTGATACAAAATATAAAAAACGCCTTTTTCGAACTCCAGAAAAAGATGGAAGCTCTCGCGCAGGTAACCGGGCTTTCGTATCCTGAAAATATCAACGAATTAAAACATGCGATAGGTGCGACGAAGCTCTTTGTATCCCCCAATCCGGTTGACCGGAATCTTCTCCTGAATGATGCGTGGAACAAGTTGGATCCGCACGTTGTTGTTACCATCGAGAAAATCAAAAACTTTCAACAGATGCGCGAACAGATCCAAAAAAAATTCAAGAGCAGCATTCTTGATGTAAACCTTGACGTATTCTTAAAGGAATTCTTGCCGCTGACCAACCAGTTTGTTCTGTTAAAATTTTTCAACTCCCGTTACCGGAACTTAAAACAGCAGGTGCACTCATTCTACATCGATGGAGGTGAGCATTCTGATAAAGAGATTATCCGTGATCTCTTTGATATCCTCAAATGCATCAATGAACGTAAACAAATCCGTGCTGATGGCGAGTCGGGTAGATCCCTGTTTGGCTCTCTCTGGCTGAACGAGGATAGTAATCTGGTTCTGCTGCATGAATTTTCGGAATGGATTGTACAATTCCGGCGTAAAATGTTGGAAGATGTGTTCACGGAAAAGACTGTTGAGATGATGAGCCGGGGTATCTCTTTGGGGAGTATTGAAAAAGCTACGGAAGATCTCTCCGTTGCATTTCAGGAGTTCCTTCAACAGAAATCCGGACTCTTCCAGCTCCTGAAATTTTCATCTGAAAAAAGGTTTTTGATACAAGAGGAGTTCCTTGAATTCCCGAAATACCAGTTGATCTTTTCGTTATGGGACCAGAATCTCCCTCTTTTGCAAGCCTGGAGCCATTATGCGAATTATTCAGAGGACTGCACAACAACCCTTTGCCGCGATTTTATCGAAACTCTTGAAGAACATGACCTGTCGCCAGAGGATCTTGTTCCCACGTTTGAAGGTAATTTCACCGAGGAACTTTTAAAAAAGGCATTTGACGAACGCCCGGCGCTCGCGAGATTCCTTGGGGATACACACGAGAGTAAGATCCGATCCTTCGCAGACCTTGATCGAAAAATGATCGAGATGAACCGCTGGAGGCTGATCGGGAAACTCTACCAGCAGATGCCGGATATCAACGCAGAGGCATCTCCTCACTCTGAACTTGGGATCCTCAAACAACAGTTCGAGCGTAAACGAGGCAGGATGCCAATCCGGCAACTCATAAAAAATACTGGGGGGCTCATCCAGAAGATCAATCCCTGTTTCATGATGGGTCCCCTTTCAGTTGCGTTGTTTCTGGATCCAAGAGCAATTAAGTTTGATGTCATCCTCTTTGATGAGGCAAGTCAGGTACGACCTGAAGATGCGCTGGGAGCCCTGCTGCGCGGGAACCAGGCGGTTGTTATGGGCGATTCACGGCAGCTCCCCCCAACATCATTTTTTGACAAAATGATTGCAGACGAGATTGATGACCCGGATTCCGTAGCCTCCGTGTCATCCGGTATGGAGAGCATCCTCAACCTTTGTAATGTGAGTTTTTCTTCCAAAACACTCCACTGGCATTACCGGAGCAGGCATGAATCGTTAATTGCGCTTTCCAATGCAGAATTCTATGACAACAAATTATTCGTTTATCCGTCACCGGCAAAATGCTCTGACATTATCGGACTGACGTTGGTTCATCGACCCGATACGGTTTACGATCGCGGGAAGAGTCAGATTAACCGCGCCGAAGCAAAGATCGTGGCAGATGCAGTATTTCAGCACTTTAAACAACATCCAACAAAAAGCCTCGGGATTGGCACGTTTAATATCAAACAACAGCAGGCAATCCTCGATGAGGTTGAATCATTACGGTACCAGCACCCGGAGATGGAGGTGTTCTTCCGCGAAGATCTGCCGGAAAAATTCTTTGTAAAAAATCTGGAAACGATTCAGGGTGATGAACGGGACGTAATTTTTATCAGTATCGGTTATGGCAAGGACAGCAACCGTCAGTTATACCAGAATTTCGGTCCGCTGAACCAGGAGGGTGGTGAACGACGGCTGAATGTTATTATCACCCGGGCGCGGGAACGGTGTGTGGTATTCTCGAATTTTACGTTTAGAGATCTCAGGGTTACTGAATCGTCCGTTCTAGGAGTTAAGATCCTGAAATTATTCCTCCAGTATGCAGAGTCTGGGGTTCTCCCCCACCCGGGAAACGACCGCTCCCTTGGGGATTCAGAATCCCCCTTCGAGGATAGTGTGTCTGATTTCCTGAAATCACACAATTACGAAGTAGAAAACCAGGTCGGATGTGCAGGGTTCCGGATTGATATGGCGGTTGTTGATCCCCGGCAACCCGGCAAATACCTGATCGGTATAGAATGCGATGGCGCCCAGTACCATTCTTCACGGGTAGCTCGGGACCGGGACCGGCTGCGCCAGCAGATCCTTCTTGGTCTCGGCTGGAAGATCTACCGGGTATGGTCAACGGACTGGTACCGGGACAGCGCCGAATGTAAACAGAAACTGGTCGAGGCAATTGAAAAAATTAAAGACCTCCCCCTGGAAAAGGCAGAATCAAAATCGCCGGAACAACCGCAAACCAATGAAAAACCGGTTCCCCGTACTGCCGATCCCGACCCAGTCCTCCAAAATTCCCCTGCCCATACGAACAAAGCACAAATTCCTGATTACACATTCTGTAGTTCAATGTATTCTAGCGTTAACCTGATGGAAGTCCCGCAAAGTGATCTGGAGCAGATCATATGCACCATTGTCGCAACAGAGGGTCCCATCCATATTGATGAACTCATCCACAGAATCAAATCAAACACTGGCACTCAACGAATTACACCCAGGATAAAAGAGCGGATCCTTCTCTCCTGCCAGAGTGCAGCAGCGCGAGGGGATATCCGGCGACAGGGGGAATTTTTCTGGCAACCGAAAGCCCCGGTCTCGGTCTTGCGAAGACGAAATCCAAACCAGGGGGTTGTTATTGACTGGATCTGTGACCAGGAAATACATGAGGCGATAGAGTACATTCTCCATCAACAATATGCTACGAGCAAGGACGACTTGATCACATCAACACTGAAACTATTCGGTTTACAAAGGAGAACAGAAAAAGCAAACTCCAAAATCCGCAATGTGATTGAGAATAAGATTCGAACAAACGAACTTGAAGTATTGCCAAACGGGAAGATTGATTTCAAGAGATAAAAACCAGAAATTGGGATTGTTCGCCACGAACGATATGTTAGTTGGGAACGGTGAAAACTATGGATTTCCGAGAAACCAGAAGACCTGTATCCGAAGCGAGAATCTCTATAAGAATCACTCTGGAAGAACTATTGAGAGATAATCTGTATATCATGCATGGTCACACACGGTTTATCATCGCTACAAATTCAGACCTGGTAACGGATATAGTAAGGGCAGCGAAGGATTCTGGATTTTCGCTAAAGAGGGATTGATGAACCATCATGAGATTTCACAAGAAAAGTTTCTCATCTCACTGAGGAGAAATAGCGTTGCGGAATAATAACAGCGATAAAAATTTATTTGCAGAATTAATTAAATTGGTATTGAATTAGATTGTGTTTTGTTGGGGGTTACATAATCACAAAATTATTATCAGATCCAATAATCTATTTACTTATGGGGATGCATGCTTAAGTTTCCATTTCATTTTACATCAAATTCCCATACTGAGAAGTGGATAACTTTGGGTTTAGACTTTCTGTCAATGCGAAAGACCGATCAAGCGCAAGCCAGTTTTGTCAATGCATTGTATGAGAATGAAAAAAACACCGATGCATGGCTCTATATTGGAATTATTTTCGTCATCAATAAAGATGAAAAAGCAATTCGTTGTTTAGAAGCCGCTTTAATACATAATGATGATGTAAATGATGTAAAAAGGCGATTTGCCAAAATTTTAGAGAAAATTGAATTTGTCTCGGGAAAAGATCTCAATAATTTAAAAAAATTGTTCGATGAAGCGGAATTAAATGTCAACCAAAAAAATGCTGAAGAACCAATTCCCATTAAAAAATTGTCGATATCTGTGCACACAGGATATACTGTGCCAACAAAAAAACCACACTTTAATTTTTCTTTCACGTTTCCGTCATTAATTTTCAATGAATGGAATCACCTTCACATCCCTCTTTTCAATGATGGAAATGCGGAAGCACGGAATATTTCTCTTGTGTTGGACAAAGATTTTGAAGTCCGTGGAAATGGTACTTTTACCGTTGGACCGGGTATGGCAATAACCTTTGAACCAGATCTTTTTCCAAAAATTAAGGGAAGTCTTTCGATAGAAACCACTCTTGGGTATGAAGATAAAACCGGTAAAAAATTTCATGAGAAACACCATTCGATACTGACAATTGGTTCACGAACTGAAGGTTTTATCACCCCCAATTTCCCTGAACCGGTTATTCAGGCAAAGATGCCACTCGACAGTCCGGAGTACCTTTTAAAAACGTTCCCGGATCGATATATCGAATCTGCTTTTTTGGGACGGGGTGGTTTTGCATATGTTTACAAAGTGAAGAAAAAGAATGGGCAATCCCTTGCACTGAAAACCCCATTAATGTATGATGAAGCCTCTGGACGAAATTTCATCCATGAAATTCAAAACTGGGAACGCTTGATCCATACGAATATTGTAAAAATATTTGATTATAATATCAACCCTATTCCGTTTATCGAGATGGAATTATGTGACTGTACACTCTCTGAATGGAAAAATAATCAACAGAACAAAAAGATTTCACCAGAATCTACTGCCTGGATCATGTTCAGCGTCTGTGAGGGACTCAAATATGCACATGCTCAGAAAATCATTCACCGTGATTTAAAACCCCAGAACATACTCCTCAAGAACAGTATCCCAAAAATATCTGACTGGGGTCTCGCAAAACCTATATCACAGAATTCTTCAAAAACTCTCACATCGTTTACCCCGTTTTATGCAGCACCGGAACAGATAAACAACCTGTCGAAAGACCAGCGAACGGACATCTGGCAATTGGGGATAATTATGTACGAGCTTACCTGTAATACATTACCATTTACCGGGGATGCTCCGCTTCAACTCTGTATGGACATTTCAACGAAAACTCCCGTCCCCCCAAGTGAGATCAATCCTGAATTAAAAGAGTTTGAACATATCATCCTTACGTCTATCGAAAAAGCACCCGAACGACGTTTCCAGTCAGTTTTGGATCTTCAGAAGGCACTTGCCGGTTACTTGAAAATGACCTATCAGGTAAAATGTGATCCAATTAAAACGTCTGGATTGTCAATTGCTTATCTTGGAGATTTACTTATTATATCGATGCGCTCCGGTGACCTTCCTGATGTTTTGAAGTATCTGCATGATTTTGAGCGTCTTGTTGACACCCCGCTAAAAAATGATATTAAAGATCTGCGTGATGCAATCTCACTCCGTTTAGATGAGGGTTTAACTGAAGTTCCCGATCAGATCATTCATAATACCGAATTGCTGATTCACAGGTTGAAGTTCAGGAAAATTTTGTGAATTGGTCTAATCATATCTGGTTGTTTTAAGGTACAGTGGTGCTGGTATTGAGTGGAATTGAGGTTGTAAGATTTTTTAATCCCGTGACATTTTCGGAGTATGTTGTGCAGACGTGAGTTTGATTACTAACCGATGATACAATGGCAGGAGTTGGAAGGATATTAAAGTAAAACAGGATCGCAACAACAAGACAAACACAGATGATGATACCAGCAATAATAAAGATAATGCGAATTTTACTATTAAATCGATCCTGATTTGCAGGTACCCTTTGGGGGAGTGGAATTCCTGGAAGGTTATTGGATGAGAGCAGACGGTTTAATTTTTTGACATCGTAGTTATGGCGCTTGTAGTATGATTTCATCATCTCTAAAAAGTCACTACCACTATCAGTTTGAACAATATCTGATTGAACGATAGTCTCAAAAAACTGGAATACGGTTTTTTGGTCGTATTGATGAGCTGAAAAAACAGTTGAGATCAGTTTGTTCAGTTTTTGTTGTTCCACCCCGGAGGATTCAAAGAAGATCGTTAAATCTGATATATCCCCGGTCTGCACCGCACGAGTGAGGACATCCGATAATAGATACTCCTCCTGAAGGTTATTCGAAAGGAGCAATTTCTGGATTTTATTCCGGTTTGTCTCGGTTTTTATATTCCGGTACAGGTATTTGATAAGCGCAATATCATCCGGGGACTTTAGTGAGTGAGGATTCACAGAGACCAGATATTCGATAATTCTCATTGAGGTATCTTCATCAAATACCGACAACACTGATGGGCGTTGCACTGCGCCCGATGCGATCTGGTACAGCATTCCAGGTTCATCATGGTAGATGTCGACAAGCTCTTTTGGATTTGAGAGGAGAATATTCTGGATGGTGCGGTTGTCGTTGATAAGTTCGGATCGCAGTATTTTTACAATCTCTTCCCGGGTTTTTCCCCCAAAAACTGTAGGGTCACGTTCCTGATATTGTGTAAAGAGGGCATAAATGCTCTTGTAATATTCGATGAGCGTTTTTGAAATGGTGTTCGAAACCGATTCTCCACTCTCTCTTAATTCCAATCCGGGCTTTGGGATATTTGGCGATATGAGAATGTCTGCCTCCACGACATAATGCGAAAGCATGATGGTCAATGGAACTGAGTAGGATTGAGATAATGTCTGCAGGATGGTGATGATGGCTGATATGGATAGTGAGAAGTCTGCGATCTTGATAGATACCGGTTGCTTTAAAAGGATCATCCCAATTACAAGGGGAAGGGATGAAAATGCGCAGGGTTTGACTCCAAAATTCCAGTCCCCCTTCTCCCAGATTCCCAGAGCTTCATATTTCACTCGTGAAATCTTCTGGATTCCGGTAATCGCGTCCGAATAAAAATTCCGGATAAAGGTATCATTTACCCGTGTAGAATCCTTCGGGTATTTTTGGAAATATATTGCCCGCTCTTCACGCCCTCCAATGATACGAACCATCATTCGGGTACCGAGGACTATGGCTGTCGGACTACATTCAATGTAGAGAGCAACTCTCTTTGAATCCAGTACCTTTGCAACATCGGTATACCCGGCAAGACTTCCATCGAGAATCTCGCCATTCGTGGTGTAGGCACCGAATTCAGAATTCGAATCTTGCGACTTCATCATACCTCCACGGGAAAAGTCCCGTAATACCTTCATCCCCTACATTCATTCCATTCACACTCACGGTAAAAAAATAGATTGGCATCTCAATTCCCTGATTTTCAATCGCTCTGAACGTTCCGATCGTATGAAGTTTCTGGAAAATTTTTTCTTCAACGCTTATTGCGTCCGGTGATTTTTCAGGAATATTGAATATTGGCATAATTTTATCCGTTTTTGTAACTACCAAGGCATATTGTTTATTTTTCCCGACAACCTGCATGATTTCAGTATAATATCCGAAAAGCCTGGTCAACTCCTCACGGGTGCCAGGATCAAAATTGGAAATTTTCGCTCCATCAATTAAAAAAATAATTTTGCCGGCAGTAAGGAGCCGTTTGTAAACGAACGTGACAACAAGATCTTCGATTATACTTGGAATACTATCTGAATTATTCTCTTTGAGTCTTTCAAGAAAGTCAATAGTTCCTATTTGAGTATCAAGAGTCTTGATATCTATGTCGAGATCCTTACTCAGTTTCTCAATTCGCTCCTGGTAAATTTTTGGGTTGATTTTCTCCTGAAGTTCATGGACTAACTCCCCTGCATAATCAACGATAGTAAAGTCGATTGATTTTATACCATAGCGTTTACCATAAAGAGAATAAATGGAAACCATATCGGTGACATTTGAGGGTAGTGAGATTCCGTTTTCAACATTTCCGAGCAGTGTTGACAATTTCCATAATGATTCTTCTTTTTTGTTACCGCAGAATATGATCTCTTTATGTGATCCTTCGAAGAAATCTACAAACTGATTATACATCCCGACGAGGAAAAAGGTTTTCCCCGAACCTCGTGGACCAAAGACAAAAACCTCAGACGCGCGAATTCCCCGGATATTGTTGATCAATACAAAATACAGTCCAGCAATCAGAGCAATACTGACGATAAGGGATATCAGGTTCAATTTATCTAAATAGTCTTTCTGCATCGCAGCAAAAGAAAATCCGTCCAAACCGCCAATATAACTATAGATTACTCCAAAAAGGAGGAGTATCAACAGTCCTTTGAGTAATAATTTTGTAATCAATGATAATCGGTCAAACTGATTATTCAGGATGAAGTAGCTGTCGAATGCCCCTCCGATGATAAAGGCTGCAAAGAAGACCTCGGGGTTTCCAGACCAGGATAAGATTAAAAAATAGACACTGACCGGGATGACAAGCGCAAGTATTAAAATGCCGCTTCCTTTTGAATTGAGATCGAAAAGGAGCCCGATTCCGGTGACAAGAATAAAACCAAGAATACATAAGGAGACCAATCTATACCAAGGGGGAGTATTAGCAAGATTATCAACGAGTAACACTGAAAAAATAAGCGAGAGTGCGATACCAACAATAACTAATTTCAGCATTGTATCGTCAATTCTTTTTTGATTCAATCTCATGATGCGCCCAGTTACCGATATAACAGAAAGGATTTCGGTTTATATTTATATTTATTGATTTTGATTCACTTTTTCAATTCATTCTGATGCGGTTCAAATTATCTTACTGAATCCTTCGCTCTTCGGTTTTGTGAACCTGTGTTTATCAACGGGATGATTAAATCCAGCAGATTCCCTTCATTAAATTGACTACGGAATTCGAGGTGCAGGCAATCTGGATGTCTGGAACGTGGCAGGGATATTTCAACCAACCTCTTACATCCACGATCCCACCCTCCCACCAGAATTCGTGCCATTCATATTTTCTCCCCAAGAGTGGATGGTCGCCAGTGAACGTTCACTCTTATGTTGTGACGCGCGCACCCGAAAATGTCATCCGATAAATCCGGTTAAACCGATGCAGCCATAGCAGTAACAAAACAAAAACGTGTTCATGACAAATTTGGCACAGGAACCCATGGATAGTGCGAAATCCATAGCAGTAGTCCGACACCTCTCACATCCCATCTTGAATAGGAATTCATCTTTTTACACAGGATAGTTGTAGAGTGTTGGCGTATACAGAAGAGGGGTCGAAAGGGTCAAACGGGATCTACTGGTTACCCCCTTCATGTTGTGTGGTTGCTCTGAGCAGGAGGTTTGTTCATTTGAATGATGGGATGCCACAGGTTTGCAGATTCTCATGCGATGCGAGCTAACCTGTGGACTTCATGTGAGATAATGTGGTTGAACGACGGAATTCGGGCATTACTGGTGATTTATGGAATGAATCAAAATTTTTCCATCATTTGATCATTCATAGTATTGCACGACAGAGAACGCAGTATCTGGTTCGTCATCCATTTTTGATTAAAAAAGTTCCTCACAGTCAAAGTATAAATAATAAACTTAAAATATGGCGAGATGCCAATTACAAAAACAGAGATTTATTCCATGACCGGGGAATTTCAATAAAATATAATGGGAGTGAGGATTGGGAAAGGAAAAGAGTCTCTTGCGGTTCATGGAATGCACAATGAAAGGGAAAATTGGTAACAATAATTGTTGGCAATTCATCCAACTCTCGGATGTGTGAAAAAAACATTTGAGGCATACAAGCTATGAAAAAGATACGCAGATTTTTTCAGTTTTCCATAGTATTTTTTTTACTTATCTTCATAATTGTCAATACAATAACCGCGTATGACCTAACGATACATTGTCCTTCTGAACTCGAAGTAGGACAACCCCTCACGGTCACAGGAACAAGTACGTATCCTTCAGATCTTACTGTTATTCTATACGCGGTGACTACCACAAGTGCTTCATATATAAAAGAACAATCGGTTATGTTTGAGAGCGGACAATCCCCGAGATCGTTTTCAAGTACGTTATCCACCGATGACTTGAAAAGTGGCAAGTACAAAGTGGACGTTATATCCACCGAGGACAAAGATGGCAATAAGCTCAGCTCTGGTTCAATAAATCAAAAATCTATCATATTAACAGGGGGATCGATTCAAAAAACCGTTATGCCGACAATTGTGACTACAGTTCCTACCACGGTAAGGACTCCATCCATTCCAACTCGTGTCCCTACGACACTGCCCCCATCACCCGTTTCATCACCACTTTCGACAACTACGATTCCTACCGTAGAACCTATATCAGTTCCCACTACAATGATTCCAACTCCCGCACCTACACCGGACGAAACTCATCTTAACCGGTATAATACTCCAGGTTCAACTGCAATTGCCAGTATCTTTATTGCGTTGATCGGATTCGGGATTATCGAGTATTCTGTTGTATTCTGGCGGAACAAAAAAAGAAAGAAATGATGTTGCATCAACGTATTTTTCAGACAAAATTTATCCGGATACGCCCAGCGAATTTTCATGGAGCACAGTATACGCCCTATGGAAGAAGTTGATTATCACATCGTTGGCATATCGCATTTTTTAATCTGTCGCCAACCGATCGATTCCGGCACCTTTCCTAAAAACGGATTACGAAAACAGGGATTTTTGCCTGCTCCAGAGATTGCTGGTCATCTGAATACCAATCCTCCATCCAAAAGGCGCTATTAGGGATCATTTTAAGCCAATTTACTGGGGTATTTTGTCATTAATCGTTCAATTATCGCGTATTTTAAAAAACAGTGGTTTCAAATCCCGGTTTTTTAGAATATATACGGTTTTTGGGATTCTCAAAAAATCAAATTAATCCATTTCAGGCGTATTTTGGCAAAAGGAGACCAATTTAAACAGGAGGTATCTCATACTCATCCGTGAGTACGAGATATGGGTCGGCGAACCTGTCCCGTCTTGTTCTCTAAAAACGGGTTACGAAAACAGGGGGTTTTGCCTGCTCAACAGGTTGCAGGTCGTCGGGTTGCAAATCCTCCATCCAAAAGGCGCTATTAGGGATCATTTTAGGCGAATATAATGCCGTATTTTACCATTAATCGTCCGTAATTCCAGTATTTTCAAAAACAGATGTTTTAAATCCAGGTTTTTGAGGATATATCCGGACTTATTAAAAACACCCGAAATGAAATATGCCCATTTTGAGCATATTTTGGCAAAAGGAGCCCAATTTAAAAACGAGGGAGTCTCATGTCTTACCCTGGAGTGACGAGAGGTAATGGCATACACCATCCGGTGCCGGAGGATGTCCTCCACTACAAAGACCTGGGACGACAGACCCATCCGGATACCGGAGATGCGGATCCGGCGATCTCACGAATGCGCCGGGCAGGGTGGAGCCATCGCTCCGGATCTCTGTAATCGCTACAGCTGTGATCCGGAAGAACTGCCACGTCCCATGAGGTGCAAGCACCCAGAGTCCTTGTGCGGATACCGCACTATCCGGTATCGTGCGGATCCGGCGGATATCTGCATTGCACAGCTGCTGGATATCTGGCAGTTCACTCAGGTTCGAACGGGTCCGCCGGATTTTGATAAACCAGGTGCAGAACCCGGTGAAGAACACAAAGTCAAAAGGCAGCCCGGCATTCTCAGGGACTTCCCACACCCGCCCCTGGCTCTTTGCCATCCCGATGGCTTCCTTCACCGCTTTTACCGGGGGTCGCCCACGGGTCATGATGCCTCACCAACCCGCGGGTTTGAATGTCTGAACATTTTTTGGATCATTGTGCCCTTATACCAAGGAGCAAACGGCTATTTAAGGAAACCTTGATGCTATTTTTTTATAAACTTGTGTCGTAAAACTGCGGTTTGGATAATCGGTTTCTTTCGAATGAAGTTTTAGCGCGGCGGAAAATTGTTTTTAGCGTTCGCGTGCGCTGATGTATCGTATAGTGAGAGGGTTTCTGAGAGGGTAGAATGCGGCACAGCGAAAAATTGTGGGAGCTCCTCTCCCATTTGCCCCGTTAAAACAAAACCGGCTCTCCGTCACCCACGCAAACATCTGCTCCCGATACACCACATTGGGGAGTTTGGGGTCAGAGGGATTTTTATCTGAATTACAGAGAGATCATTAACCATATCCTTTTTCACCAATAACCAAACACCCTATATAAGAAAGTGCAGCCATGCCCCCCGTCTCTTCACCAACTGTAAGAAACACATGCCCGAACTGTGGGAATTCTTTTACCGGAGCGCCATCGTTCTGTAATAATTGCGGGACCCGGCTTACCGTTCAGCACAACAATCCAAATCATGCAGCAGGCGACACGACGATCATCGGATTTTTGTGGGACACCTCGAACCCATCCCCCCGGTTGCACCAGATCGATTCTACCGGGCGGATCATCGCTGATAAAGATGCGGCATTCTGGGATACGTGGGCGGTTACCGGTAATATGAAAACGGTTGTCATCACCCCGTCAAACCAGGTACTCTACGGCACAAACAACCGGGGTAATGGATTAGACTTAACCGGCGCAAGCGGGGATGTCATGGTGGAGATCCCGCGATTTTACACGCGCAGTACGTACGCCAATGGGAAATTCTCGTACTGGATTTCTCCGTTACCCGCACCCGACTTTGCCGTA